>JAESGU010000073.1_pt1 | contig 74408 bp, 58 predicted proteins | sample 9266271 | NCBI WGS metagenome assembly JAESGU01 (sample SAMN15740544, study PRJNA653495) | algae metagenome | isolation source: Scytonematopsis contorta HA4267-MV1 and co-occurring heterotrophs from mud... | place: USA: Palolo Valley Trail, Honolulu, Hawaii | collected 2009-07-25
CGAATTGATATTTTCTCCTGAATATGTGCTAAAACTATTTTTTCTCGTAGGTCTATTGAATATGCTTTCATAAGAAGATAATATTTGTATCCTTAGTGTACCTCATAACAGCCGGAAGTGCTGTATTTCCAATGTCGAGCCTGTTAGTCTAAAAGTTATACCTAAACGAGGGCTTACCCAACCATTGATATTTTGGATTTTTGTTAGGTTTTTGTTTGACCGCAACCAACCCTGCAAATCGTTTTTATACGGGTCATAAAAGTAGTATTCTTCCACTCCATTGTTATCATAAAACTCAAGTTTATTTTCCATTTCTTGGCGTGTATTACCAGGTGATAGTATTTCAAATACTACTTGTGGAGGTATATTTTCTTCTTCCCACTGCAAATAAGAACCCCTATCACCCTTTGGTCTACCAAATACGACCATCGCATCAGGAGCACATCTTTTTTGGTCACTTCCTTTAATTGGATACCATAATAAGTCCCCAGCGATAAATACATCTGGGTTTGCTGCGTACATGATTTCTAAATTTTCTTTTATGTATACAATCCAACGAAACTGTATCGTGTTATCCGCCATTGGCTTTCCATCACTCTCTGGATAGATGACAAAATCATCAGCGGTATGTTGTTGCGTAATTTGCCTTACCATATTGCAGCACCTCCAAGTATATTGAGGCTAATATCCCCAGTTTAGATGGTAGATGCGGCAGATTTCCACCGCATGGTAAAAAAATACTGTAATATCAAAATTACTAGTTATTGGTTGTGACACTATTGCCAGTGGTACAAATCTTAAAAGAATAGACCCTGCGTTGACTCCACTTGTATCTACTATAGCAATACTGCTCGGTTAAGAGACTTTGTAGGTTAGGTTGAGGCTTTGGGAAACCCAACATTCCGTTGTATTTGTTGGGTTTCGTTCCTCAACCCAACCTACGAGTTTTCGTATTTTCGAGCTTAACCGAGCAGTATTGGGGTGTGTTTGCCAAGGGGGAAAAGTGATGAGATTTTTTTAGTCATAGCATTTCATAAATTTGATGTTAGTGTTAGTTTGTTGGAGTTAGATTCGAGAGCGAAGGTTTTCCAGATTTTGACGAACAGTATTTGTATGAGGATGATTTTTACCTAATTGTTGCTTGTAGATATTTAAAGCTTGGAGATAAAGCGGTTCTGCTTCATCATACCTTCCGATTGAGTCGTAGAGCAAAGCTAAATTGTTTAAGCTTTCAGCTATTTACACCTTTAAGTCCATTTAATATAAAAGACCGATTTAATCTACATTATTGGGGGATTCAATCTACATTATTGGGCGGGCAAAGATGCCCACCCCACAAGAATTAGATAGATGAAACCCCCCTTCCCTGATAGGGAAGGGGGTTAGGTCTCTTTATCTACAACTGTAAATTAGGGTCGCGAAAAGCTTGATTTTGGACAAAAGATTCATCAGTCAAGCTTCGCAAAAATTCCAATAAATCCTCTTTTTCTTGTGGAGTAATTTCAAACCCGGAAATAAAATTACTTTTTAAAGGGTTTTTACTCCCCACCCCTTTAAATTCTCCCGTCTTAATTGTTCTCCCACCAGCAGCATAATGGTCAATAACCTCCTCCAAAGTAGCAATACTTCCATCATGCATATAAGGAGCGGTTAAAGCAATATTTCTCAATGTCGGAGCCTTAAAGCGTCCCATATCAGTAGATTTATTAGTAATTTCATGTACCCCGGTATTATTAGGAGGATACGCACCTTTACCATCAATATTATAAAGACCAGTATTATGAAAAGCTATTTCTTCAAATGCTAACCGCTCATGTTTGATAGAATCAGAAAAATTGAACCCACCATGACAATGAAAACACTCCATACGTTCGCTATTAAATAATATTTCACCTCTTTTGGCTGAAGCAGAAATAGCATTTTTATCACCACCATAACGATATTTATCATAGGGTGAGCTAGCAGAAATTAAACTGCGTTCAAATGCGGCCAAAGATTTTGTGATATTTTTGAGATTAATGTTATCATCCCCTTGACCAAAAACTTTCGCAAACATTTTTTGATAATTAGTGTCTTCCCGCAATATCTTTAATATTTCTTTTTCTTTCCCACTTAAACCCATTTCCACCGGACGTTCCCCAAACATTGGTACTAGAGCTTGCACTTCTAACTTTTTCATTCCTGGGTGTGCCCAAGTTAGAACAGAATTATATGCGATGTTTGCAAGACTCATAGAATTGCGAGGATGCTTTTCTCCCGTCGCTCCCATCCCAACAGGTTTTGCATCTGTGAAAGCTAATGCTTGAATATGACAGGTAGCGCAGGAAAATTCTTTATTAATAGAAAGACGTTTTTCATAAAATAAATGTCTACCCAGCTCTACTTTTTCTGTAGTCATGGGGTTATCAACAGGGACAACTGGTTTTGGCATCCAAGAAGGAATATTCCAAACGTAAGTATTACTAGAAGCCGATGCAGATAATACCCGGCTCATACCGATAGATAAGCAAAATGTACACGCGAAAATCACTGTCAGAACTAAGCAGCGTTTCCACTTATTAATCATGTATTTCATTCAACGCGAAAGAAGGTTTGCTTAAAAGCGGGTTTACCAGTAAAAGGTATCCCAAAACTTGCCATAATTCCCATACAGTCATTATCATTCGGTTCCGACATACACCCCGGTGCTGTGTTGGCTTGATTGCTTCCTAAATTGGAATTCGCTACCAGTTTAGCAATATCCGCAACAATAGTGTTTTTGCTCGGATTAAAATTATTAAAAGTAATAGTTGCGCGGTTAGGATTGCTACATTCTTTTGTAGGCTTTTGGTTTCCGGTTTCGACTTGACAACCCGTGCTACCGAGGTGAATTAGGAAACCTTTACCCTCTTCTTTACCATCATGTTTGTGCTGATGATTACCTCCTGGTTGGCTTCCTAAGGTATTGAACTGATTAGCAAAATCAATGCGAGCAAATTTGTATCCCATACGCCAATTCCACCATAATGATGTGAGGTTTAAGGGAGAGGGTGCGAGTGTGGAGTCTTCGTGATTCAAGTTAAAGGGGACACCTAAGTTAAATCTTAATCCTGTGTAATTACCTTTGGGAACTGTGCCGACAATTATATCGCGGGTTTCTGCTGTACCGTTAGCACAAGCTCCGGTTTTATTCTCGAAGTCAATTAATGCAACGTTGTGATATTGCCATTTGCCATCTTGTCTGAGGTTGAGGGGAAATGCTTTTCCTTTGGTGTCAACCAAAGATACATCGGAAATGTAAAAACGAAAATCCTGAGCGGTAACATTTGTTGCTGATTTCCCTAGTTTATAAGCCTTCCTACAGTCAAAGGGTTGATTACCGACTTTACCTGAAAATTTAATGGTGATTTCTTGGGATTGAAAAGCTTTGGCTTGTTGTGATGTATAGGTATTTAATATTGGGATTGTAGACAAGCTCACGAAAAGGAAGACGGTAGGTTTGACTGCTATTTTCATAAATTAAACTTGTAATTAATTTTGTCTTAATAATTGCCATTGTTTGCGTAATTACCCTTGTAAGACTATTTATCAAAATCAACCATTTTTGTCAAAAGACAAGTTGTCAATAAATATACCCCCTTTATCTTGTGGGGTGGGCATCTTGCCCGCCCTTGGTAAGCATCTTACCCACCCTAAGTGAGCATCTTGCCTACCCTTAAAATGCATATCCCCACTTTGTAAAGCAATTCAAGCTTCACAAACATATGTTCTTAATGATTTTTGTGAAGCCTTATTGACTGAACATATGTACGAGTACTAGTGTGCTGGTACAGGTCAACATTTGGCTTAGTAAAAAGGAACTACTTACCTTAGTTTGAATCGCAATGCAACCGCTAACATTAAAAAATAACTGCCATGAGTACCGACACTCCAACTCAAATAGCCATGTTAGAAGTCAATCTCGAAGAATTGGGGATTCAATTACCCCCGACCCAGTACGAACTTCCCTACGATGACGGTGTTCCCATGGAAACTCAACGTCACAAAGTGCAAATGGAAATGCTGATTGACACCATGTCTTTTTGGTTATCGAAAAGGGATGATGGCTACACCAGTGGGAATATGTTCGTGTACTACAGTTTGGCACAGGTACGCAACCAAGATTTTAAAGGGCCTGATTTTTTTGTTGCTTTAGATGTTCCAAAGACAGAACGTCTTTCTTGGGTTGTTTGGGAAGAAGGAAAATGCCCTGATATCGTTATTGAGTTGCTTTCTCCCAGCACAGCCAAAATTGATAAAAATGAGAAAAAGTTGATTTACCAAAACAAAATGCGGGTTCCAGAATATTTCTGGTATGACCCCTTTAACCCCGATGATTGGGCTGGTTTTTCCTTGCAAAATATGAAGTATGAGGAGATTCCTGTTTCGGAACAACAGCAACTAGTTAGCAAGGCTTTAGGTTTAGCTCTAGTCCGTTGGTCTGGAGAGTATAAGGAAATTAATACAACCTGGTTACGCTGGGCATATTTAGATGGGGAGTTAATACCAACCACCGAGGAGATTTTACAACAAGAAAAACAGCGTGCTGACCAAGAAAAACAGCGTGCTGACCAAGAACAACAGCGTGCTGACCAAGAACAACAGCGTGCTGACCAAGAACAACAGCGTGCTAACCAAGAACAACAGCGTGCTAACCAAGTAGAGTCCCAATTAAGACAAGTTGCACAAAATTTATTGCGACAAGGGATGACTGTGGAGCAAGTCGCTAGCTTAACAGGTTTACCTGAATCCGAGGTTCGTAAATTAATGAACTGAACCCAATAATAAACCTAACCAGATATGTAGAGACGCGATTAATCGCGTCTCTACAATTTGTTTTATTGAATTTTAGTCAAGTAAATGTAATAAAAATTTAAATATACTAGCGTTATTGTAAATAATACGTTATATTTGTTTACATAAGTAAACATTCGTACCCTTAGTTTGGAGTAAAGACCATGACACAGACACCAAAAACTACCACAACTGTGGCAAACAATAGCAATTCTACAGGTTTCGGCTTCACTGCTGGTTCTGAACTGCTGAATGGTCGTCTTGCGATGATTGGCTTCTTAGCAGCAGTTTCCATTGAATTGTTTACTGGTAAAGGTTTTTTACATTTCTGGGGTATTTTGTAATTTTTGTTTTGTAGAAATTTAAGCAAAATTAGGTTTATCTAGGAATTTAAACAATTAGTATTATCACGCTGACCTCTACATCGTTTGTTGAAGATGTAGGGGTATTTTTTATGCTTAAGGAGATGTTACATATTTAGCCGTCACATAGAGACCGGGCTTATAATTTAATATTTTTTGGAAGAAGTTTTTATAAAGACTGCATAAAGCGACACAAGCAGTCCTACTTAATTAGTGAAGGGTGATAAGCCCAAAGCAAGTTTATTAAAAGTTTCCTAAGGATTACGGTTTATTACAGTTTTCATAGGTAACTAAAAAAAAGGCAGAAAGTAAAAGTATACACAAAGCCAAGGTCTCATTTTTTACCATTAACATACAAGAGGAAGAAATGAAAGAAGAATTTTTTAGTGTATGGAACGTGGGTGGTCACCTAATGAATTGTATCCAATCACTTTTAGGGTTGAAACAGACAAGAACAGAAGAAAGTTTGGCTCGTAGTTCTCAAAAACCCGAGGTTCCTGATAATTCAGATGATGAAGAATTAGGAAGTAGAGGACCAATACAACCAGCCTCTAAACCTGTACCCCCTCGTCGTCCCCCTCGCAGTCGGTCTATAGAGCAAGAACCAGAACAAGAACAAACAAGAGGACCAATACAACCCGCTTCGGAACCTGTACCCCCTTCAAATGGTAGGTCTATAGAACCAGCAAATAATGAAAAAGATATGGTTTCCTTAGAATTTCGTGATGGTCGCATCGAAATAGGGACTATACTTCAACCACGAGGTCCAATACAACCCGCAAGCAGACCCATAGCTCGTCGTCGTCCTCCTCGCAGATAAATGAAACGTTACATTAAAAACAAGAACGTTTGTCCTCACGACTAACTTTAGGATTATTTTTCAAATAATCATGTAACCAATCGCAACTGCGAACTAGAAGATTATTTAAATCGGAAGTTTGCAGTTTTATATTGGAAACATCCCAAATCTTGATACTACCGTCTACGCTGCTAGAAGCTAATGTTTTGCCATTAGGGTTAAAGCTGACATTTGTTACCCAGTTGCTATGTCCTTCCAAAGTTTGAAGTTCAATTCCATTCAGACTCCAGAGTTTTACAGTATTGTCACTACTTCCTGACGCAATTATTTGACCATCAGGGCTAAAAGCTACACCCCAAACTGCGTCTTGATGTCCTGTTAATGTTTGCAGTAGATGAATACTATCACTAATTTTCCAGAGTTTAATAGTTTTATCTGTACTAGCTGAAGCTAAAATATCGCCTTCTGGGTTAAAACTTAAACTATTTACCATGTTTGTATGGTCTTTTATATCTTGCAATAATTCACCATCTTTGACTCGCCAAATTTTAATGCTATTGTCTTTACCTGTAGAAGCAACGATATCACCTTTAGGACTGAATACAACACTTAAAACTTCTTTTTCATGACCCTTTAAGGTGTGGATAATTTTACGACTATTCACATCCCAAAGCTTCACGGTTTTATCGCGACTTGCAGAAGCGAGTATTTTACCATCAGGGCTAAAACTAACGCTGTTAACTTCGCTAGTATGACCTTTAAGGTCTGTAATTAATGAGTTATCAGTTATTCGCCATAATTTAATTATAGAACTACTATCACTCGACGCTATTGTATTGCCGTCAGGACTAAAATTTAAGCTGTAAACTTGAGACTGATGTCCGGAAAGTTCTTTTTGTAAACTTCCTTCTTTAGCTCGCCAAAGTTTCACTTTAGTATCAGAACCTGTAGAAGCTATAATATTTCCTCGATGATTAAACCTAACAGTGTAAACTATTTCTTTATGCGCTTTAATCGTTTTAATTAGTGCATCATCCCACTTCCAGATTCTCACTGTTTGGTCACCACTCGCTGAAACTAAAGTTTGACTATTTGGGATAAATTTGACACTAAAAACGCCAGTGCTATGTCCAGACAAAGTTTGTATTAAACTACCGTCTACTGCGTTCCAAAGTTTTATAGTACTGTCAAGGCTACCTGAGACAAGAGTTTTCCCATCAGGACTAAAATTAACACTCAATACTTCACCATTATGAGCAGGAATAGATTTGATTAAAGTATTATCACTAAGTTTCCAAAGCTTGATTGTTTTATCTTCGCCACCAGAAGCGAGAATTGTTCCATCGAGACTAAAAGCGATTGTAGAAATTTTTTGTGTATGTCCTCTTAATGTATCAATTAAACGACCATTACTAATATTCCAAAGTTGAATAATGTCACCTTTGTCCCAATTTCCAGAAGCTAAGGTTTTACCATCTGGACTAAATGCAATACTACTCAAGTAAGGACTATTCGTTTTTAAATTTGAAAGTAAATAACCATCACTAATTCTAAGAATCTTAATGAATTTATTATTAGTAGCAACAGCAATTGTATTTCCTTGAGGTGACCAAGCGACACTTAAAACATTAGTAGCACCGACTGGAATTGTTCTAATTTCGGTACCATCACTAGTTTTCCATATTTTGATTATACCATCATAAAAGCTGACAGTTGCAATCGTACTTCCATCAGGGCTAAAATGAACACTTTTAACATCATTTTTATGCCCTGTTAATGTATGAATCAATTTACCATCGCGTTGCCAAAGTTTCACAGTTTTATCATCACTTGCAGAAGCAATAATTTTTCTGTCTGGGCTAATATCTATATAAGTTACTGCACCTTCATGTCCTTCCAGACGGTTTCTTTCTTTGATTTCTGCGAGAGTTTTTTGTAGATATTTTTGAGCATTAAATTTTACTTCTTCAGGAACATTAAAAGCTTGTTTTACAATTCTACCAGCCTTTACATTATCTATTAATGCTTCTAATTGTTGATGAGATAAAATATTTGCTCTAGATGAATCATGTAAAGCCTCAACATCTCGCAATAGAGCAGTTTTAAATTTCCAGTAAGCTAATCCCCCAAGTCCAAGTGTTGCTAAACCTAAAATGCTCAATGCACTTATGGCTCTTATTCTTTGTCTTACTTGTTTTTTTGCTAAAAACTGTTGTCGTTTTCTTTCCTCTAAGCAAGCGACAATAAATTCTTGTATATCCTCCGATAGTTCATCAGTATATTTTATATAAACATCTTCGGCTTCTACAAAACGTACACCCTGGAGTAAAAAATCCGAGTGTTTATTATTTTCTTTCCAAAGTTGTGCTGCTTGTTCAATTTGCCGTTGGGAACGTAACCTAGCTCTATTTTCTTCTAACCACCAACGTAGCGTAGACCAATGACGAATCAATATTTCATGAGCAACCTCTACCGTCACCGAAGGATTCCCATTTTGTAGAGACCGGGTTAATACGGTCTCTACATTTTGTTGTGTAACAAAATCGCCTTTTCCTGCTGCTAAATTTTCGTCGTACTCTTCTTCTAAATTCATCACTACTAACTTAGCAGCAGTAAAAATTTGTAAAGTTTTTTCTACTAAATCTACTGGATATTTTTTGACTATCAATTCTGATTTATTTACCCTTCGTCGAGTATCTTCTGTACCTTCTCCCAGTTGAGTTAAAGAAAGAAAAATCCATTTAGCACATTCCTGCGCTTGAGGGTCTAAATTTTCGTAAACTTCCTGGGAAGAACGTTCTAATGCTCCTTTTATTCCACCAAGTTTTTCTTGATAAGCTTTTAAAGTTAATTCACCATTAACTCGGTGATGCCATAATTGTTCTAAAACAAATTCTAATAAAGGTAAATCTCCTGCGGAACGGTCTAACTCTCGTAATAAAATTTCCACTAATTCCGGTTCTACTTTTAATCCTACTTGTCTTGCTGGATTGATAATCACACGTCGGTAATCATCTAAACTTAGTCTTGGTGGAATTAATACACTATTATGTTGCAAAAGTTTAGCTAATGCAGGTATTTCTAAACAAGATGCAATAAAATCTGCACGTAAGGTAATAATTAATTTAAAGCGGTCTCCTGCATATTCTATAGCCCCTAAGAGTAATTCTAGAAATTTTTCTCGGTCTGTAGCAGGTGCTAAAGTAAAAAGTTCTTCAAACTGGTCTACTACTAACACAATAAACGGACATGGGTGATTACGTATCCAATAAACAAAACTTTCTACTCCCAGGTGGAGTATTCCTTCTAGTTGGGGAGTGGGGAGTGGGGAGTGGGGAGTAGGGGGGGATGAGGGAGATGAGGAAGATGAGGAAGATGGGGAAATTTTGTTATTCCCAATTCCCCATTCCCAATTCCCCATTCCCAATTCCCCATTCCCCACTCCCAATTTTTGAATCAAGGCTTCTAAAGGGTTCGCTCCGGGACGTAGGGTTTTAATTACCCATTGTTCGCTGTTGGGTATTTGTTTTCCTTGTTTTAATGCTGGAATTGCACCAGCTTGTACTACTGATGACTTACCGCTACCTGATGCTCCTATAACAGCTGTAAATGCTGATTTAGCTATTTCATGTACTATTTCTTGAGTTAAGCTTTCTCTACCGTAAAAATATTGTGTATCTTCTTCACTGAAAGCACTTAAACCCATGTAAGGACAAATACCTAAATCTAACCCTTGATTTTGTGCTTGAAAGTCGGAGTTTGCTGGTAAGATTTCGATAATTCCTTGGGTTCCAGATAACCAAATGTGTAAAGGAACTCTACTACCTGCTAATTTTATTTGTAATTGGGCTATTAGACTAGCTGCAGATAAACCATCAGGAACAGAACTGATTGTTAAAATCTTGAATAAAGTTTCCGCAAAAAATTCTGGTTCTGTATTTGGAGAAGCACAAGCAATTAAACATTGTCCTTGCTGAGAGTCTATTTGCAGGTCTTCTACCCAATTTTGTAGTGATAAACCTGCTACTGGTAAACTTAATGCTGGATGTGCTTGAGAATAGTTGTTTATTTCTAAACAATCTAAAATCACAATTTGTTTGGCTTTACAAGAGCGTAATTGCTGCTTTAACCAAGAGCGTTTTATTCTAATATCTTCCCCAAATAATAACCATTCTCCGGCTTCTGTTTCTTCTATTTTAAATCTCAGATACAGTAAAATTGTGCCTAAATCCTGCGATGATGACTTAGACAATTGCGAATTTAGTTGTAAATGACTGGTGATAGCTTCCTTAACATCATCAGCATTTACTTTGGTGGCTTGTAAATATTCTAATTCTCCAAATAAACCAACCTGCTTAAATAATTTACTCAACTCCAAAGTACTTTTACTTGCAGAAAGACCTTCAATCACTGTCCCCACACGACATTGCTGTAACGCATAAGTATCTTCTTGTCTTTTACCTAAAATTAATTCTCCTACTCCCTCGACAATACGCTTCGGTGTTTGTAAAGGATATTCTCCTCTGAGTTTGGTATCACCTTTACTTTTTTTCTGTTGGTTAATTAATCTTAACTGTTGGTTAGTTTTATCTATGTATTGTAAAGTATTATGATAAACGTAACGGTATAAACCATCTGCGGATATTATTCCTTGCGAGTCTGCGGCTTCACCCTGCAAACCACGTGTTAAATAGTAAGTAAATACCCCATGTTCTAATTCTGGAAATTCCCAGGATTGCTGGTTATTATCGCAGGATAATAATGCATAAAATCCTTTACTTTGAGCAGCACGTTGTTGTAGTACTTCTACTAATTGCAATGTGGGATTAAAGGTATTATCAATGTTTGTGCTTCTTAGAGTCATTCCACCGCTATGACAAGCATCCAACCAAATTAATTGGTTTTGTGCATTACAACTACCCAATAAGTGCAAAATTTCTTGCAGAGCTAAACCTGTTTTTTGTAAGTCAGATTTTTGTGTTTCTGCCAAACACAGATAAACATCCTGGGTGTTTGGTTCCAATATTCCATGTCCAGAAAAATAAAATAAAATTGTATCAGATGAGTTTGCCGCAGTGGCAATTTGTACAAGACTCTCACGTACAGATTCTAAACTTGGTGATTGTAAAGCGAAATCGTGGTGAATTTTTAAATCAATTTGTGTAAATTGCGTGGTAGCTTCTACTAATGCATCAGCCAACACTTGACAATCTTCTGCTGAGTAACGCAAGTTAGGAATTTCCTCGTCTTCATATTGCTTTACACCCACGAGTATCAACCACAACTTGGGTGTAAGCTGCTTAGCTTGATTTGAAGAACTGGTAGCGACACTAACTGGGGACATATAAATCAAACTCTGGGGTATATATTATACAGGAAAATTGAAAATATGAAAATAACGGGTGATATTGACCACCTGTAGACCTGTAGAGACGTTACATGTAACGTCTCTACATTTATTTCGTGGATACATTATTCTGTCTATAACCCTGGTGGGGTTTTTATTTTTTTGAAAAACTTTTTATAACGACTGCATAAAGTGAGACAAGCACCCCTAATTACTTAATGAAGGGTGATAAACAACCTTGTTAAAAAGTTCCTAAATTAATTGGTAAATTACCGTTTTCGTAGGGAACTAAAACAGCATAAAAGTAAAGGTATACACAAAGTCCTAATCTCATTTTACGATTAACAAACAGGAGAAAAAAAATGAAAAAAGAATTTTTCAGTGTAGCAACTCAGGATAGCCAACAAAACAAAGGCATCCAATCTACTTCAAATGTGCAAGATAAAACGGAGAATGGTAAGAATTTTAAAGAAACCATTCGAGCAGTTGGACCTGCAACAGAACCACCACCTCCATAATAAGAATAAGTTTATAGATGCAGAACCTGTTCTTCGTCGTACATAAATAACTGTTTCATATTTAGTACATTGCTGCAAAAGTAATTATCCTGTTTAAAGCTGCTTCTTTGAGTATTTTACTCACTCAAATCTGGACATAAATAATGTTTATCTTGACGACTCATTTTAGAGTTATTTTTTAAATAATCATGTAGCCAACCACAACTGCGAGCCAAAAGACTATTTAAGTCTAAGGTTTGCAGTTTTACACTAGACATCCGCCACAATTTAATTGTACCATCTTGGCTACTAGAAGCAAGAATTTTACCATCAGGGCTAAAGCTAGCATTTGTAACCACGTCGCTATGCCCTTCGAGGGTTTTAAGCTCAATACCATTGGGACTCCAAAGTCTTACTGTATTGTCACTACTCGTTGACACGATTATTCTACCATCAGGGCTAAAAGCTATTCCCCAAACTGCACCTATATGTCCTCTCAAAGTTTGCCACAAAGTCCCATCCATAATTCTCCAGATTTTGATACTTGTATCTGTACTGGCTGAAGCTAAAATATCACCTTGAGGGCTAAAACTTAGACTATTGATGGTATCTGTATGACCTTTGAAGGTATGTAATAATTTTCCATCTTTTACTCGCCAAATTTTAATAGTATTGTCTCTACTACCGGAAGCAATAATATCTCCTTTAGGGCTAAAAACTACGCTTAAGACTTCCTTTTCGTGACCCTTTAAGGTTTTGATGATAGTGTGAGTATTTGCGTCCCAAAGTTTCACAGTTTTATCGCGACTACCCGAAACAATTATTTTACCATCAGGACTAAAACTAACACTGTTAACTTCATTGGTATGACCTTTCAGGTCTGCTATAAAAAAATTATCACTCATTCTCCATAATTTAATTAAGGATTTACTATCAGCTGAAGCTAAAATACTTCCATCAGGGCTATAGTTTAAGCTATAAACTTCATTTTTGTGCCCTACCAGTATTTTTTTCAAATTTCCATCTGGGACTTGCCGCAATTTTACTGTTTTATCACTACCTACAGAAGCAATAATATTTCTTGAAGGGTCAAATCTAACTGAATAAACTTTTCCTTCATGCGCTTTAATAGTTTTAATTAAAGCATCATTTCGCTGCCAAATTCTCACAGTTTGGTCAGCACCAACTGAAACTAAAGCCTGATTGCTTTTATCTGGAATAAATTTTGCACTATAAGCAGCAATAAGGTTACCGGATAAAGTTTGTAGAAGACTACCATCTCTTGTGTCCCAAAGTTTAATAGTACTATCAAAACTACTTGAGACAAGGGTTTTTCCATCAGGACTAAAGTTGACATTCAAGACTTGATTATTATGAGCAAGAATAGACCGAACTAAAGTATTATCACTAAGTTTCCAAAGTTTAATGGTTTTATCATCACTACCGGAAGCAAGAATCTTTCCATTTGGACTAAACGCAATTCCACGAACTTGCTTGTTATGTCCCTTTAATGTATGAATTAAACGACCATCTTTAGGACTCCAAAGTTTAATAGTCTTATCCCAACCTCCAGAAGCTAAAATTTCACCATCGGGACTAAATTTGACAGCACGTACATAATTATTATGTCCTTTAAGAGTGGAGATTAAACTACCATCACTAACTCTAAAAATTTTAATTACATTATCCATCGCAACAGCTATCGTATTTCCTTGTGGTGACCAATCGACGCTAAAAATAAACTTAGCATTGCCTTTAATTGTTCTAATATTAGTCCCGTCACTCGTTTTCCATAATTTTACTGTACCATCCCAGCTAGCAGTCGCAATCATATTCCCATCAGGACTAAAACTAACACTTTTGACTTCAGCTTTATGTTCCTTTAATGTGCGAATCAGCTTACCATCTTTTTGCCATAATTTTACAGTAAAATCATCACTTGCAGAAGCAATTATATTACCATTGGGACTAATATCTACACTAGTTATTGCTGCTTCATGTCCCTTTAAACGGTTAACTTCCTGAATTTCTGCAAGAATTTTTTGTAAAGAATTGACTGTTTTAAATCGAACATCTTCTGGCACATTAATTGTTTGTTCTATTCTCCTTCCTGCTTTCACTGTATCCATCAATGCTTCCAGTTGTTGATGAGACAAAAGATTTGCTCTTGCAGACTCATTAAAACCTTCAACATCTCGTAATTGAGCAGTTTTAAATTTCCAGTAAGCGAATCCACCCATCCCAAGTGTGGCTACACCTAAAATACTCAATGCACTTATAGCTCTTCTTCTTTGTCGAACTCGTTTTTGTGCTAAAAACTGCTGTCGTTTTCTTTCCTCTAAACAAACGACAATAAATTCTTGTATATCCTCCGAAAGCTCATTTGTATATTTAATATAAATATCTTCTGCTTCCACTAAACGCACACCCTGGAGTAAAAAATCAGAGTGCTGATTATTTTGTTTCCAAAGTTGTGCAGCTTGTTCAATTTGCCGTTGGGAACGTAACCTCGCTCTATTTTCTTCTAACCACCAACGTAGCGTAGACCAGTGACGAATCAATATTTCATGAGCAACCTCTACCGTTACCGAAGGGTTCCCAGCCGGTAGAGACGCGATTAATCGCGTCTCTACATTTTGCGTGCCAGAATCACCTTTTCCTGCTGCTAATAATTCCTCATCTTCTTCTAAATTCATTACTACTAATTTAGCAGCAGTAAAGATTTGCAAGGTTTTTTCTACTAAATCTACAGGATATTTTTTGACTATCAATTCTGATTTATTTACCCTTCGTCGAGTATCTTCTGTACCCTCTCCCAGTTGGGTTAAAGACAGAAAAATCCATTTAGCACATTCCTGCGCTTGGGGGTCTAAATTTTCGTAAACTTCTTGAGACGAACGTTCTAATGCTCCTTTTATTCCACCAAGTTTTTCTTGATAAGCTGATAGAGTTAATTCACTATTAACACGATGATGCCATAATTGTTCTAAAACAAATTCTAATAAAGGCAAATCTCCAGCAGAACGGTCTAACTCTCGTAATAAAATCTCTACTAATTCCGGTTCTACTTTTAATCCTACTTGTCTTGCTGGATTTATGATTACACGTCGATAATCATCTAAGCTCAGCTTCGGTGGAATTAGTACGGTATTATCTTGCAACAGTTTAGCTAATGCAGGTATTTCTAAACAAGACGCAATAAAGTCTGCACGTAAAGTAATAATTAATTTAAAACGGTCTCCTGCATATTCCACAGCCCCTAAGAGTAATTCTAGAAATTTTTCTCGGTCTGTAGCAGGTGCTAAAGTAAAAAGTTCCTCGAATTGGTCTACCACCAACACAATAAACGGACATGTGTGATTGCGTATCCAATAAACAAAACTTTCTACTCCCAGATGAAGTATCCCTTCTAGTTGAGGAGTGGGGAGTGGGGAGTGGGGAGTAGGGGGGGATGAGGAAGATGGGGAAGATGGGGAAATTTTGTTATTCCACATTCCCAACTCCCCATTCCCCACTCCCAACTCCCCATTCCCCATTCGCAACTCCCCACTCCCCACTCCCAATTTCTGAACCAAGGCTTCTAAGGGGTTCGCTCCAGGACGTATGGTTTTGATTACCCACTGTTCGCTGTTGGGTATTTGTTTTCCTTGTTTTAATACTGGAATTGCACCTGCTTGTACTACTGACGATTTTCCGCTACCTGAAGCTCCTATAACAGTTGTAAATGCGGAGTTGGCTATTTTATGTACTAGTTCTTGGGTTAATATTTCTCTACCATAAAAATATTGTGCATCTTCTTCACAGAAAGCACTTAAACCCATGTAAGGACAAATACCTAAATCTAAACCTTGGTTTTGTGCTTTAAAATCAGAAGTTACTGGTAAAATTTCAATAATACCTTGAGTTCCAGATAACCAATTATGTAAAGGAACCCTGCTACCTGCTAATTCAAATTGCAATTGGGCTATTAAGCTAGCAGCAGATAAGCCATCTGGAACAGAACCGATTGTCAAAATTTTGAATAAAGTTTCCGCAAATAGCTCTGGTTCTGTGCTTGGAGAAGTACAAGCAATTAAACACTGTCCTTGCTGGGAGTCTATTTGTAAGTCTTCTACCCAATTTTCTAGTGATAAACCTGCTGTTAATTGTGTTTTATCACGGTTGTTTATTTCTAAACAATCTAAAATCACGATTTGTTTTGCTTTACAACTTCGTAGTTGCTGCCTTAACCAAGAACGTTTTATTCTAATATCTTCCCCAAATAATAACCATTCTCCTGCTTCAGTTTCTTCAATTTTAAATCGGAGATAAAGTAAAATGGTTCCACAATCTTGTGATGTTGACTTGTGTAATTGTAAATTTGGGTGCAAATAACGAGTGATACAGTCTCGGACATCATCAGCATTTACTTTAGTAGCTTGTAAATATTCTAATTCTCCAAATAAACCAACCTGTTTAAATAATTTACTCACTTCCAAAGTACTTTTACTTGCAGAAAGACCTTCAATAACTACCCCAACACGACATTGCTGTAAAGCATAAGTCTCTTCTTGTCTTTTTCCTAAAATTAACTCTCCTACCCCTTCAACAATACGTTTCGGTGTTTGTAAAGGATATTCACCGAAAAGTTGGGTATCACCTTTGCTTTTTTTCTGTTGGTTAATTAATCTTAGCTGTTGGTTCGTTTTATCTATATATTGTAAAGTATTATGATAAACGTAACGGTATAAACCATCTGCTGATATAGTCCCTTGTGAGTCTGCTGCTTCACCTTGCAAACCACGTGTTAAATAATAAGTAAATACCCCGTGCTCTAATTCAGGAAATTCCCAAGATTGTTGATTATTATCGCAGGATAATAAAGCATAGAATCCTTTACTTTGAGCAGCACGTTGTTGTAATACTTCTACTAATTGCAATGTCGGGTTGAGTGAGTTATCAACATTTGCACTTCTTAGGGTCATTCCACCGCTATGACAAGCATCTAACCAAATTAATTGGTTTTGTGCATTACAACTACCTAATAAGTGTAAAATTTCTTTCAGAGCTAAACCCGTTTTTTGTAAGTGAGATTTTTGCGTTTCTGCCAAGCACAGGTAAACATCCTGCGTGTTTGCTTCCAACATCCCATGTCCAGAAAAATAAAATAGGATTGTATCAGATGAGTTTGCAGCAGTCGCAATTTGGACAAGACTCTCACGTACAGATTCTAAACATGGCGATTGTAAAGCAAAATCGTGGTGAATTTTTAAATCTATTTGTGTAAATTGTGTGGTGGCTTCCACTAGAGCATCAGCTAGAACTTGGCAATCTTCCGCTGAATAACGTAGGTTGGAAATTTGCTCGTCTTCATATTGCTTTACACCCACAAGTATTAACCACAACTTAGGTGGAAGTTGTTTAGCTTGATTTGAATAACTGGTAGCGACACTAACTGGGGACATATAAATCAAAATATGTAGTATATATTATACAGGAAAAATAAAAATATTAAAATTGCTGGTTATATTAACGACCTGTAGAGAAGCGTTCACAAGGTGTGCCGCTTCGGCATAATTTTCCGTCTCTACATTTAACGAAAATATGTTTCTATAATTCACATATTTTCTCCGATTCCTGTAGATATACATAGATATAACTATAATGATTTATGCAGGCTTTTTTGAGTGCCGTTGAATTTTGACTTGGATTTTTGTATTTATTCCCAGCTAATTTAAATGTGTAAAAAGTGTTTGGTTGCGCTTCACTAAATTTAATACAGGGAACATTAGCCTGTTGATAATCCCATAAGACCGCTTCCGTAGTTCAATCCCGTAATATTTGTAATAAAAAATACAATTTTAATTATTGATTTTGGTGAAAGCACAATTTGTGAGAATGATAATTTTATTACAACCGTAATACTGCTTGTAATCGCTATTACACTACCTAGAGTTAAAGAATTTACAATGAATTGGAACATGTGTCTAACGCAGTGTAGTAAATTTTGTAAAGCGTTATTTAACGTCTTTACTCAATTACCTATGTCAGTAGTTAAAAATCTATGCATCCCCGAAACGGCATTATTGAAACTTTCTCCACTTTCCTAGAATTTGACGCGGACAATTTTCGTAGATGGGCTACAGACGGTCGCTTGCGTCGCAGTATGGAAACTAACCTCAAAACCCTACCCCAAGAGTCCTCTGAAAATTATTGGGCACTTTACTGGTACAATGTTACTCAACAGGAAAGCCCAAGAGCGATTCTTGCCAAGCAACACTTAACTGCTTACTTCCAAGAACCTTGTTACTGGACATCGCAAAAAGCCGCTGCGAGTTTTAAAAGCAATCAGTACAGTTTATCTGACTGCTTTCAAATAGCTATATCCAAGATTGATAAAATTCTCAAGGGTTTTGACCCTAATCAAGGTTCTATTCTGAAAAACTATGCTGGTGTAATTTTTGCCAGCGCAATTCGCGAAACCCTTCGTCAACGTCATGAGGTAGATATTTGTACAGAGTGGGGATTGTTACGGAAAATTAGCCAAAAACGCTTAATTGAGGCTTTGGAAGCAGCGGGTTTGCCTAAAGACACAATTAATAGTTACGTTATTGCCTGGAATTGTTTTAAAACTTTGTATGTTCCTAATCAAGTAAGTGCAACCCGTCAACTCACAAAACCAGATAATCAAACTTGGTCAGCAATAACACAAACTTATAACAATCAAACTAACTCTTCCCTCACCCCCCAAATTTTAGAAAATTGGTTGCTAGCTTGTGCAAAACATGGACGCAATTATCTTTATCCAAAGACAACTTCGATTAACATTTCCGCGTCCGGGGATGACTCTAGCGAGTGGGTGGATAACATTGCTGGTGCGGAAACTGACTCCCCGCTTTCCCAAATTATGTCTCAAGAAGAGGAAGCAAATAAAGCTTGTTTGTTAGTTCAAATGCGAGAAGTGTTGTTAGCCGCACTCACTGAATTGGAACCCCAAGCAAAAGAAATCCTGCAATTTTACTATGTCCAAGGGTTAACTCAGCAACAAATTGCTCAACAAATGCAAATTCAACAATATACGGTTTCCCGACGTTTAACTAAAGCTAGAGAAACTTTATTGCGAAATTTAGCAAAATGGAGTCAACAAAACCTGCATATGCAAATCTCATCAGACATATTAAAAGGCATGAGCGCTGTTATGGAGGAATGGTTACAAGCTTACTACAAATCCTCTGGCAATAGTGTGGAGTGTTGAGTTTGCTGAGTTTGGTGTGCGAAGTGCGTGTTCGTATGCTAAATTATTTTGATTTTTAGTCCCGTGACAAAAACCCGGGGTAGGCAACTCCCTGGTGCATCTCCCAATCCATACTACAATTCACTTTCCCCGGAGAAACTACTATGACTGCTAATGCTACTTTATTTGATTTCACCAATTCTACGGATTTAATTTTAGAGATTCCCACTGCTGCCCGAAAACAAAACTTGAATCAAGTGGGTGTTTTTTCTAGCCCTATTTCTCAGTACCAAGCTTATATTAATGAACTTTGCCTACAGGCTGTCTTACCTTGGATACAGGAAGATTTTTCCCCACAGGCAAAGGTTTGGCCAAATTCCACTGCTTTACCCAGTTTTTGGGAAGTAGTTAATGGGACAACTATATTATTAGACGGCCGTAGATTTATCTTGGTTCCCAGTGAGTCGATTGATTTGAGCGAGTTACGGGTTCCTCAAGAATGGGTCGATATCCCTGAGCTGATTGGTGATTATTATTTAGCAGTCCAAGTAGAACCTGATGAAGGTTGGGTAAATGTTTGGGGTTACACTACCCATGCAGCACTCAAAAATTCTGGGAAGTATGACGCTGGCGATCGCACTTATTCTTTGGATGGGGATGAGCTAATAAACGACATTGCGGTTTTGAGTGTAGCGTGGGAAATGTGTCCGCAGGAAAGCACGAAAAGCGCAATTATACCCTTGACAATATCACAAATCCAGGCAGAAAATCTCATATCTCGCCTAGCAAACCCAGAAATAATCACACCCAGATTGGCGATACCATTCCAAATGTGGGGAGCATTACTAGCACATGGCGGTTGGCGACAAAGTTTATATCAAAAACGTACTGGACAACCAGAACAATTATCTGTCGTCAAATGGCTGAAAGATGGCGTATCCCAATTCGCTCAAACTATCGGCTGGAATAAATTTGATTTACAACCAACTGTAGCAGGAGCCAGAAGCGTAGAACAAATAGAAGCACCAGCAGAAACATCAACAATATTATGCAAACAACTATCAATCGCAGGTCAAAATTATGAGCTGAGAGTAATACCACAAAATATAGACAATCAAATAACTTGGCGATTTGAATTGCGAAACGCTAACCTGGGAGCTGCGATACCAGGAGGCTTTAAACTGAGACTGCTGACGGAAGATTTACAATCATTTGCGAATAATGAAGATATTGCTACCACAGCAGTTCCAGAATTATTTGTGGAAATAGCCCTAGAACCAGGTGAAGGAATAGTTTGGGAAATAGAACCTTTGCCAGAAAACTACGACCGAGAAATTCTCAAGTTTTAAGCTTATGTTTTACGCGAAAATATCTAGTAAGGTGGAGAATTATGGAACAAGTAAAGATGAAATAAAATCCATGAAAGAAAAAACCAAGCAAAAAATCCGTATATGGGCAATGCTGTGTCATGTTTGTGCCTTAACATGGATACCCTTAGCTTGGACAATATTTTTAATCCCGTTGTATATTCCATTTCTGAGTATATTCGGACCATTATTAGTATGGCGATTCAAAAAATCACAACACCCTTGGATAGATTTTCAAGGTAGAGAAGCCTTGAATTTTCAGTTATCAATCGCAGTTTATACATTCATAGTTATAGTCATATCACTAATATTATTTTTTATCAGTGTTGGTGTGATTGTATTGACTAACAATATAGGTCACCATGTAAAAATTATTTTAAATAGTTTACTGATAGTGTTAGTTAGTGTGAATTTCGGGATGTTATTATTACAACTTATATTAGTACCTTGCGCTGGCATTAGAGCTTATAAAGGGGAACACTATCGCTATCCACTGACAATAAGATTTTTGAAGTGAGGAAGAACCTAACCCCCCAACCCCCCTTCCCTAATCGGTCTGTGGGGGGCTACGATTTTTTTTAAGGAATACTCCTAATTAAGAAGACGCCTAATTAAGAAGACGCCTAATTAAGAAGACGCCTAATTAAGAAGACGCCTAATTAAGAAGACGCCTAATTAAGAAGACGCCTAATTAAGAAGACGCGATAAATCGCGTCTCTACAGCAGATGTAGCGCATATAACATATTTGAATTCCAAAAAGCGACAACGATACACTCTCTTATCCCCCCTTCCCTAATAGGGAAGGGGGTTAGGGGGTTAGGTCTCTTTATTTGATGTATTTAAGAGTACAAAGTTATTATTTAATAATGTAACATTTAAGTGGTAGCATTTCCAACGTTGGATATTGGGAATAGCTATTGGATACCAATCAACTTGACTTGTTCTCACTCTCGGAAATTGTTTCTGTACCTAGTAACAGAAATCCAGTGTTATTGATGGACGAAAAGACTTTAGCTAATTGGAAGTCACAAATATTCATCCATCAACAACAAGTAAGAACAAGCGAATCAAATCAACAAACTAGTTTATTCAGCGTGCCAAAATCTCACGTTGACCCGGATATTATTGACCCTTTTGCGTTACAACTATCACCTTTATCTTTTTACAGACTACCTACAGATAGTCCTGGAGAAGCCTGCTTGTACTTTGTGACCGATATGGCATCGAATTTGCTGCTTTATGTTGGTGAAACCTGTAAATCTAATAAACGCTGGAAAGGTGTACATGATTGCAAAAGATACATTGAGAAATATCAAGATTTACATTACCGCTATGGATTAAAAACAACAGTTAACATAGCATTTTGGTGGGATGCACCAGTACAAACTCGACCACGACAAAGATTAGAATTAGCACTAATTCAAAAATGGCAACCCCCTTTTAATAAAGAGTGCTGGAAGTATTGGGGACAACCATTTGGATGATAAAAAAAAGGGATTAAATATATCATCATTTTTTCTATTTGTAAATCTACATTTAGGCAAACAAGGTATAACTCAATTGACTGACGATGACGGTTAGAAAGACTCCTAAACTCAAAACATAATCATGCAGTTATGTTATTGAAAGATAGGAGAAATCAATGGCCACCGATAGTAATCCGGTTTCAATCAGCTCTGGCAAACAGTCGGATAACGTTCCCAATAATACCTCCCTAATTACAGCAGGTATATTGTTTGGACTGGGACTCGGCGGTTTTTTTGATGGAATTATCCTGCATGAAATTCTCCAGTGGCATCATATGCTTACTGGTATCGGTTTCTCAGATACAACCGTTGCCGGACTAAAAATCAACACTCTTGCAGATGGGTTCTTTCATCTCGGTACTTACATACTGACTGTAAGCGGGTTAGTAGTTTTATGGCGAACTATCGAACGGGGTAATGTATCGTGGTCTTCCAGAGTTTTTGGAGGTGCGTTGCTGATGGGAGCAGGAATATTTAACTTGCTTGAAGGAGTTATTGACCATCATTTGTTAGGTATCCATCATGTAAAGCCAGGACCAAACGAACTCGCATGGGACTTAGGATTCCTCGTGGTGGGTGTCCTTCTCGCTTTCATAGGATGGCTGCTTTTGGAGGCTGGCCGACGCAATCCAATACTTAAATAACGGATTCTAATGATGCAGTCTAATAACTGAAAAGTAATTCAACTTTTCGCCATAGATGTAATTTTTGTAAAGATTCCGTAAACATACTGTTTACGATTGATTTTCTCGTAGTTAGAAAAATATAAACGGATGTAAATTATTATTCTTTAACAAACAAACTAAATAAAGAAACGTAATAAAAACACTACATCCGCTTCCTATATGTTAACAACTACGACACCAAGGTTATAAATGCGGCTTATACTCTTCTGGATTCTACTTCCCATCGCTTTCATGATTAGCGCTGTTGAATTTGTCTTAAACGCCAACTCTGTATCAGCACAAGCAACAGCTATTTCTACAGCAACAGAGGTCAAGCAAACAAAGGATACCAAGATAGCTGTTGTACAAGCTAATTACCTATCGCAGCTAGAAAAAGATGTGATAGTAGAAATGAATAAAGTACGAGCCAATCCAGAGTCGTATATACCGATGATGGAAGAGTATAAAGAGCGTTTTGTGGGCAACCGTATCCAACTCCCTCAGCGTAAATTCATGATGACTAAAGAAGGTCGAGCAGCAGTTAATGAAGCAATCGCCTTTCTGAAAAAACAACCTCCTGTCAGCCAGTTGAGTCCATCTAAGGGTATTTCGTTGGCTGCAAGAGACCATGTTAACGACCAAGGAGTAGCAGGTACATTTGGTCACCAGGGGACAGATAGAAGTGACCCATTTGTCCGTATGGAACGTTATGGAAAGTGGCGTGTCACAGGTGGAGAAAATATTGCTTATGGTTATACAACTGCTCAAGATATTGTTATGCAATTAATTATTGATGACGGTGTACCATCACGTGGTCACCGAGTAAATATGTTTAATCCTGACTACAGGATTGCTGGTGTTGCCTACGGAAGTCATAAAACATACAGAGTTATGTGTACTATCGGATATGCTGGAGGTTTTGACGAAAAAGCTTTTAGTATCCAGTCCTAAAAATGTAGAGACGTTACATGTAACGTCTCTACAGGGTATATAACGTTGTTACGGGGTTCTAAATTATTTCTTATAAGCCACACGCAAACTTTGCACCAGAATTAATACTGATGCTATCGCCATTAACCCACCCCAAAACCAGTAAGGTAACAATAATTCTCGTTGCATTTGTGCGGTGTCAGAAATACCTAGTGGACCAGCATTGTAACTAAATAAATAATCAAGCTGGTGATATGTACTTACGCAAGCTTGTACCCCCAAAAATTGAATAGCAAACCCCTGAACAACAGATGAAGTTTTTAAGGCAATACCCAAAATAAGTAAACTAAACATTGGAATTGCGACGATTCCAAACAGCGAGCGTACCCAAATTAGTGTAGAAATTAATAAAAAACTTCCTAAAATTTTTAAGCTTAAATTAGCTGCTTTAAAACTACGAGATGCTAAGATTAATGCCGCACCTGCAATTGGAGGACCCATTGGACCAGCCGCTGCGATTAAAGCACGACCAATAGAACCCAGTAATAAATCACCACGATAGCCATAAGCTGCGACACCGGAACCGTCTGAGTTAATTTGTAACTGATGAAAATTTCCCCCTAAAATTATAGCCATTAAACCGTGAGCCATTTCATGGAACCAAGTCGCAAGAATGGTAAAGGGGTATAAAATGTAATCACCTCCTGGAACTTGCCACAGTACAGCGGTAAAAATTGCTGCTATAATTAACCAGGAAAGTTCCATACGCTCAATAACAGCTTGAGTTTTATTATTTTCAACATTTTTATTGTTGAACAACTCTTCAATTTCTTTACGCAAATCCCTCATAGTAAATCCTTTTTTCACACAATATGTAATTCGTAATTTGTAATTCGTAATTATCCAGGGTTAAATTTTTCTTTTTTCATACGTCCGTAAGTTTTGTATTAGGCAGAAGTTGACAGCTACAAAACTTAACTACAAATTACAAATTACAAATTACGAACTACAAATTACTTTCATCCATCTTAGCGAAGGAACAAGGAAGAATGAAGAAGGAAGAAGGAAGTCTTCCTTCAGCAAATCAGCTAAGAAAGTTGAAATAGGAATGTTACTAAATCACCTTTACCCATACTAATGCGGTCACCAGGACGCAAACGATGGCGATTTCCTGGTAAAAGGGGTAAGTTATTGATGTAAGTACCGTTAGAAGAACCAACATCTTCTATATAAAAAGCATCACCTTCAACGCGAATATCTGCGTGAACCCGCGAAACAATTTCGGAATTTGGAAACCCGGAAACGTCCACATCTGGAGGAATGCGGTCATTTGGTTTGCCTATATGAATTACCGAAAGTGTTGGGGATAATTCGATTTGGGCATCGGTTTGCACATGAACTAGCCGTGCCATTAATTGCTGCAATTGAGTTCTAGCAATTGTGGCTTCGGCTGGAACTGAGGTTGCTGGTATTGGCTCAGGTACTGGTGCGGCTTCTGGTGCGGCTTCTGGTGCTGGTGCTGGTGCTGGCTCAGGCGCTGGTGCAACCGCTTCTGGCACTGGTATTGGGGCAATCTCTGGTGCTGGTGTTACCGCTTCGGGTACTGGTATTGGCGCAGGTGCAACCGCTTCTGGAACTGGTATTGGTGCTGGTGCTGGTGCAACCGCTTCTGGAATGGGTATAGGTGCTGGTGCTGGGGCTGGTGCTACTTCTGGAACTGGTATAGGTGCGGGTGCTGCTTCTGGTGTAACCATAGCAGTTGGAGGCAAAGGTCCAGAAGTAGCCCCAGATGTCACAACAAAGGTTTCTGGTTGGGGTTCTGGCGTGACTAATGGTGGTGGTACAGGGATATCAGGGGCAACTGTTGTGGAACCAGCTACCGGAGCTGCTACGGCTGCGGTAGCTTCTCGATAGGCCCGTAAGTTAAACCCACACTGACCGCAAAAAGAAGCATCAGACTGCACGCTAGCCCCACAACTGGGACAGCTCGTAGTTGCTGGTAATGGTGTGTAACACGCTTCACATTGGATAGCGCCGTCTGGGTTGGGGTGACTGCAGTTTGGACAGACGATCATGGAGTTATGCCTTTGTTCAGAGCTTTATCAAAAAATAGTGCTTACCAAGCAGAGGAGCGACTCTAGCTAGAAATTGTAACAATTAATTCACAACGGGAGGTTCGGCTTTACCAAAGCTGTAGAAATTATGAATTATGAAGTTTGAATTATGAAGTATAAATTATGAAGTAAGAACTGTTTAGTTGTTCATCATTCATGATTCGTAATTCACCATTCATAATTCATCCTTTTAGCTCATTTCCTGCTGCTGCGTCGAGTAACCACCAAAGTTCTCCTTGGGGTTGAATTAAACGAGATGGGTAAGTGAATTCGTCTTCTTGCTCCGCAAAAATACGAGCTAAGGCTGGTACTTTGTTAGCTCCAGCTACCACAAAAATAACGCACCGAGCAGCATTGATAAAAGGATACGTGAAGGTGATGCGAGGGCTACCATCTTTGTTACCCACTGTAATTAAGCGGTCGCGTACTTTTAATGCCTCTGTTTGGGGAAACAAAGACGCTGTGTGTGCATCATCACCCATACCCAGCAAAATCACATCTAAAGAAGGAAATTCTCCAACACCAGCATGAAAAAATTCCTGTAGATGCTTTTCATGCTTATCTGCTGCTACTGTTGGATCAACTTCATCTGTAGGCATGGTGTGGATATTCGTTGCGGGAATATCTACTCGGTCAAGCCACGCACGTCTTGCCATCAGTTGATTGCTGTCTGGATGGTCTGGTGCAACGTAACGCTCATCTCCCCAAAAAACATGAATTTTATCCCAAGGCAGTTTTTGAGAGGCAATCGCTTCGTACAATGGTTTTGGTGTACTACCGCCAGATAAAGCAATTGTAAATTGCCCCCGTTGTTGAATGGCGGTTTCTATCTTGGATAGTACTAATTCTAGCGCTCGTGACACCAGCGCAGACTGGTCATTTAGAACTTCTATCTTCTTTGTCATCGCTTCCTCACTACTATTGCCTAAGTTTTGCCTACTTCCAGCAATACAATAGCGGACTTCTAACAACTCTTCTGTCACTTTCTAAAACTTTTAACATGAATTGCGGGTAATGGGTAATTGGTAATGGGTAATTGGTAATGGGGAGTGGGTATAAACATAGAACACTATTTTCCCAGATTTCCCGTTAGTGCTGAAGACTAAGTATGTTCAGTCTTGACAAAATTTGTTTTTCTTAATGTTAATTTTTTAAGTGTCTCTAAGCCATTACCCATTACCAATTCCCCACTCCCAATTCCCCATTACCCCACAAAAATTTTATCCCAATCAACAATTGCTTCTCTTTGATAAATTAGCAATTGCTGAATTCCTTTTTCTGCAAAATCTAGGAGTTGATTGAGTTGGGTGCGACTAAAGCAACCATCCTCCGCTGTTCCTTGGACTTCGATGATTCCTAAGTGTTGATTCATCACCACATTAAAATCTACTGTTGCGGCAACATCTTCTAGATAATTTAAATCTAAAAAAGCCTCGCCTTCCAGTAACCCTACAGAAATCGCTGCTATTTGCCCTATTAAGGGAGAATGCTCTATGACTCCCTCATGCAACAAATGAGATATCGCACCTGCTAAAGCTACAAAAGAACCTGTAATGGCTGTTGTTCTGGTTCCTGCATCTGCTTGCAATACATCCGCATCTATTGTTAAGGTACGTTCTCCCAAAGCTCGTAAATCTAATGCTCCTCGTAAGCTGCGTCCAATTAAACGCTGGATTTCTTGAGTCCGTCCAGACAATTTTAACCATTCCCGTTCTTGCCTCTGCTGAGTTGCGGAAGGCAACATTCTATACTCGGCGGTTAGCCAACCCTTACCAGAGCCTTCGAGAAATTTAGGAACTTTTTCTGTAACACTGACAGTGCAAAGTACCTGAGTATCGCCACATTGAGCGAGAACAGAACCTGGTGCATAGCGAGTAAAGTGCTGCACAAAGTTAATAGGACGAAGTTGGTAGGGTTGACGACCATCTGGACGCTGCCAAACCATTGGAGTAGCCTCCTGAATAAAGGATATAGCCTTAGGTTACCTGAGAAATCCCTGTAATTAAATTAAAGCAACTCTACATTTTTTTTTATTTTCCATAATTTAATTTAAAACCCTGAACCTGAATCAATACCTTCGCCATTTTACGAGAAATAAAGCTTTCACCCTCCACCGTTGATTAGGCGTTTCCGTTTTTTTAGCTTTGTTGAAAGCTGTATTAACATCGTCCAGATTTTTCGGGAAGGGGTTTTATTTAAATTCCTGTGGCATCAAGGGTTTCAGCTTTTGCCGTCGGCTGAAAATAAAACCCTTATTTTTTCACGAGTCGTGGGATTTTGCCCGGTTTCTGTGATACTCCATTTTGGCGAAGGTATTGTGAATCAATTAATTAAAAATTACGAATTATGAACTATTTGCTCGTCTTTTTTGTTAGTCTTGCACTCCGTTCTGGAAAGTAAATAAATAATTTTTTGTATCACCGCTTCTGTTTGCTGGTCACCATCAATAGTCAATAAGCGACGACGACGGTCATAATATTCTAAAATTGGGACAGTACGGTCGTAGAATAACTCTACACGACGCTGTACAATTTCTGGTTGGTCATCTGGGAGAGAACGTCCCAAAGAGCGATTAACCAGAACTGCTTCCGGTACCTGGAGATAAATTGCCCAATTTAACTTTTGCCCCAGGTCATCCAACAAAAAATCCAATTCCTCTGCTTGGAACGCAGTACGGGGATAACCTTCTAGTACCCAACCAGCTTCGACATCCGATTTACAAAGCCGCATTCTGATAAATTCAATCATTAGTTCGTCTGGAACTAACTCTCCTTTTTCCACATAAGGTTGTGCGTAACGACCCAAATCGCTTTTACTAGCGATTGCGTCCCGCAAAACTCCTCCTGTAGAAATGCGTGGAATATCAAAATGCCTACAAATGCGGTCAGCTTGAGTACTTTTTCCCGCTCCGGAACCACCCAGAATCACCAATCTCACAACAATTCACCCCTCATACTCACTCCTAATACAGTTAAGCAGGCTATGGTATAAATCCGTTTCGCCCACACATACGTAAGATTTCACATTTCCAGTTTTAAGCCATCTTGCCAGCTTTGTCATGGTATTTATCCCTGATAAATATGTTTTCATTGCTACGATGTTTTGTAGACAGAAAAATTGCATCGAAATTTAAATAATAATTTCGATTGCAACAACCTCTTGACTCAGCATAAACCTAGTGCTTGACTAGAAATGCTGCATTCCATATACAATAAATATTTTTCCCAGCAACCTTAGCAAAAGGATTGTTGAAATAGCTTTATTACCTAGTACATTATTTAAACCACTATTTAAACCAGTTCTATGATTGCCCAGCTAGAAACGCAAAGTGTTAATTTCCCAGAAAACCAACCATACCCAGTTGAAGGCTTGGTGCAAGTTTTTACCAGTTCGTCTCGAACCTTTTTTACCACAGTAATGGCTGAAGCACTGAGAATTGCTGGTCAAGGAACGACGGTATTAATAGTACAATTCCTCAAAGGTGGTATTGCCCAAGGTCAAAATAACCCTATTCGTTTGGGGCTTTCTTTAGATTGGATTCGCTGTGATTTACCCCGTTGTATTGATACACCACATTTAGATGAAAGCGAAGCTCAATCCTTACAAGCTTTATGGCAACATACTATTAGTGTGGTAAACGAGGGTAAATATTCTCTTGTTGTTTTGGATGAGTTAACTTTGGCAGTCAATTTCGGTTTAATAGCAGAAGCTGAAGTTTTAGAGTTTCTTGCCAAACGACCTAAGCATATCGATATTATTCTCACTGGTCCTGATATACCGTCATCTATTTTAGATTTGGCTGACCAAGTTACAGAAATTCGTCGTTCTCATCGAACTTAAGTGTTGACGGTTGACTGTTGACTGTTGACTGGTGAGGATTAATTGTCATTGTGTTCAAAAAGTGTTCCCTATAACGGGAGTGGAGGAACGACGAAATAACCTCCCGCTCTCTACTACAGCGAAAAAATATTCAGCCGTCAGCCATCAACCGTCAACAGTCAACCTTCAACCGTCAACAACCTGTGCTGCTCTTGCAACAGAAGTTGGATTCATTAAAAATAAAGCCGCTTTATGTACTACAGCTTCAGATAGCTGAATTTGTTTAAGCGTCACTAAGCCATCATCGATAAAAGAATCTCTCACCAGAGCTTTATCCCCACTGTTGAAAGTTGTTTCGTAAAAAATTTCTTTAATTCCCGCAGAAATAATTAACTTTAAACAAGAAAGACAAGGCTCTAAGGTAACGTAAATACTTGAACCAGTTGTTGGAATACCATGCTTTGCCGCTTGAGCAATCGCATTGGCTTCGGCATGTACAGCCCTTGATGGTAAAGTCTTACTAACAAGACAACTACTCAAGCTGGGATAACAAAATCCTTGAGATGTACAATGGGGTGAACCAGATGGTGGACCATTGTAACCTGTCGCTAATACTTGCTTATTTTTTACGATTACAGCACCAACGGGAAAAGCAAGACAAGTTGAGCGTGTTGCTGCTAATTTCGCTAGCATCATGAAATACTCGTCCCATGTTGGTCTTAGGTAGTTGTCTTTGACTGGAGAAATATTTGACATAGTATCTTAATCTCAAATTTAAGAAACATAATTAACAATAGAATTCACTAAACCATTAAAAGCATCAATTAAATATTATTTGCTCTCCAATTTACTAAAACTGTTTTTAACAGATTTAACGCATGTTCATGGTCATAAAATTGAATTTCTGCAATCACTGTAGGAATCCCACGTGGAAATCTTGATATCCGTTTACCTTTCTCATAGAGAAGAATTACAGGGATGTCATTAGTTTCTGCATAAGCTAACTCCATCCCTACACCAAAAGAGAGAGCTCCCAAGTAAGCAATAACTAAATCTGATATGCCCACTTGATGCTTATCTTTTTCAAAAACTTCGCTAGGAGTAATATTAGGATTGTTTACTGGGTCTGTATACAAATGGGGCACATAAGCTAACATACCAACTTCATTACAAAGCGAACCAATTTTTTCATACAGAGCTTTACATTCTGTTGGTTTTTCTACGTCAGTCAAAGCTCCAGAAACATATATTTTGTGAATCTTTGAGTTTTTTGTCATAGGCTTCATTTTATAGTAAATAAACGTAATAATATAATTTATTTTTTACAAAGAATATTACTAATTATATATTTAATGACAAAATTTAAGTTGGTGACCTATATCCAAGTCAACAGTGACAGTTAATGAACTTATGGCTGTGTCTGCCGAGTAGGAGTTGGTTTGGAGTCATTTGAAGAAGAAGGCTTAAAAACCTGAATAGCTGTTATTACTGCTGTAAACAATGCTGCTATCGCGGCTAATGCTGTCCATCGAGTTATTGTATCCGAACCTAAAGGTAGTAACAATAATTGATTAATTTTGACTTTCAGCTTTTTGTACTCGCTAGAGTTCAAACAAAGCATTTTGAGATTATCTGTGTTACCTTGCATCCACAAATTATTCCTGTCATTAAAATAATCGCGAATTTTATTAGTGTTGGGAAGACCTTTGAGGACATCAAGCCTAGCTGCAACATCGATATTCTTCATCGCTGATTTTGAACTTAACCTCTCAACTATTAAGTAAGCAATTGGTTCATTAGTATTTTGAGTATAAATTTTTATTGGCTTATCTGATAAGTTATTAAGCCCTATACAAAGTACACCAGACCAGCAAGGGTTTACTCTCGTACCAATATGTCCTATCCCTTTAGAAACGAGGGGTACTGTGGAATAAACAGGGCTAAACAGATAACTACTTAAGTAAACAGATTCATCAGACCATACCAAAGCCGTATCTCTTGCTGGTATCTCAAAAAATTCCCTTTCTTCACCAGGTTTATCTGGATTTGCTTCCTTTTGGATAATTAACTGTTCTTGTTTTCCAATGGCATAAGCGTATTTACTTGCAGTTAAACATAAATTACAACCCTTGATACTCCCTGGCTTGAGAGGATGAAAAAATATACCTTTACCAAGTTCCCGGATTAGGTCGCGTTCTCCCAAAACCGACATCAATTGCTCCCGTTATTTTAAAAATGTAATTTAATTTTCAGTAAAATGTAAGTTAGTATTTATACTAATTACTGGATTAACATTATAGTATACGGAAGCTTGTTTTGGAAATCAGGAAAAAATTTTACCGTTGTTTAAATGATATTAAAAAGCTCCAATTTATAAATTGGAGCTTTTTAAGGCTTTTGACAGATTTTTGATGCTAGGATTCTACCTATCTTGGCAGTACTCTGCACCACTTTTAATACAGCTACTAGCCTTTTGTAATTCCAATCCTAAGTATGCTGCGTGTTCTGGCTGAATTCCTGGGGAACTAGAGCAAATTTCTCTCACCAGCACCAAAGGATTTCTACCGCGATAACACATGACAACTTCACCACTACCAGCGGTTGTTTGGTTAACAATTATTTCTTTGCCATCAACCTCAATCAAAAAATTCCCAGAGGGGTCATGATAATCACGCTGATTATAAATTTCTGCATACTGATTGGCAATTAACCTCTCTGAATTTTCCCAAGTATCATCATAGATATGAGCTGATTGGCTAATAGTAATTAACGGTCCCATTTTCAAGTCATATTTAGAACGACTAGCTATTTCATCACGAATATGTCGCTGTAAAGCTACTAATCCCATAGCATTTGCAGGCCACGCAGCAAACATATCATTACTTCTAAGTGTGGCAGTTAATGATAATTCATTGTCCACAACTCGCAACCAAATATGGTTTAAACAAGGGCTTCCACCTTTGTCATGGTCTTTTGCATCCCATAAATTCATCACAGCACTTGCAGCGTCAATTTCTCCTATTAACTTCTCAATTACCTGCTCAATTTGGTCGCGCCCAAACCAAGAACGTAAACGCTGGCCATATGTATATTTTACCCCTTCACGAAACGGTGAATCATCCAAAATTTGCGAAATATATTCTTTGATAAAATCACGGTCAACTGGTAAATAATTAGGTTCGGGAAAGTAAAATTCTTCCGGTTCTTCGGTAACAATAGCCATTAAATCAATTAACTCTTGCCATTGTCCGTCATAACCAGTTGGGCGGATTGTTCCCGTTGTTTTTATCCTGTGGATAATTTTGACCCAAGTTTCGGCTATTGTTTTACCCTCTATTCTATGTCCATAGCGTGTGCCTGGTAATACATTTGGCACTACTTCAGACATTGAAAATTTTATGGGTAAACCCCAAGGTTCTACTGTTTCTCGTTGAGCGTATAACTTAACTAAATTAACTGCTTCCGCAATCGATGTAGTAAAAACATACTCTACAGACTGCCGCAATTTATCTAACGCGCTACGCTCAACCTCAATGTCGATATACCCAGCACGAGTGGAGTTAATCTTCCAGCAAAGTCTTCCTGTGTCGCTAACTCCTTCCACAAAACCATTACGGAAAAAGTCTAATAAGCATTCTCCAGCACCCGAATTTTTGTCTTCCTTGGTGGCTTCCAGGATGACCAAAAACCTAACGTGCGGATTGTACAGCAAATTGCGTATTAGCAGGTTTATTCCCCTACTAGGCGAGTATAGTTGACCGATTACAGCATATTCATCAGGGTCTAACTGTTTAGCAACCGCCTGCTTAACTGTCCATCCTGTAATTATTGCTGTTTGTCCCCCACCATAGAATAGCTGGTTGGGCTTATAAAGGGCTTGGTACTTAAAATTAGTGGCTGAAATTTTCATAGCAATTCCTTAGCTTACACCGCAATGCTCCCTTTTTTGAATTTTGAATTTTGAATTTTGAATTGATGTGACGCTATCAGCAATTGTATGAAATTACAGTCAATTTCCCTAGAATTTTTCCCCACTCCCCACTCTCCATTCCCCACTCCCTAATTTGAATTTATTTGAGCGTTTAATGCTTTGCTGACCCTATCACGAGACTCCAATAAATGGGCTTTTGTATACTCATCTTCCGAACGCGCTCCTTCCAGTTTTTCGTTCAACTGTCTAAGTTTATACCAAGCAAGAGTACGAGCATCTTCGGGTATGCGGTCCATCCCTTTTTCTCTTCGCAATATCATCCCAATCAATACGTCTAAATATTGCCTTTGCAAGCCACGTCGTAGGCTAGAAATTTTCATTTTGCCACCTTTGGGCTTTAGCACTTCCGTCCAAATACCGTCTTGTAAAGTATTAAATAGCTCTGGTAAGCTCAATGCTTGTCCTTGGGGGGTTTTTAGTTCGATATCCTTGAGACGAGTTAGCCGGTCACCCGAAAGTAAATCTAGCAAAACTAGGCTTTGTAAGTTTAAAACTAAGTCGTGGATGGGATAATCTAAACGTCCCATACGAGGAGCGCTACCCCAGTGTCGCCAACGGGAAGGTGCTAATTTATTAAGTAATTCAGGTGGGAAGTTTAATGCTTCTTCGGAAAATACATAGCGTTGCAGTGTAGCTAAAGCTTGCCTTTGTTTTTCTATCGGGACAACCTGAAATGGCAATCTTCCTTTTTTATTACCACCGTGAACTCGGTAAAAAGACTGGCCACCAATGTATTTAGTAGTAAAGTAAATATTTTGGAAATAATTACCTAAAACAGAAATGAATCTATCACTAACATCACTAAAACTCTCACCACTAAGGGGGAAGCGAGTATTTAGACGATTCCACATGACACGAGAATTATCAAGTTGCCACTGAGAATAACGCAACACATTACTGGTATTGTCCCAAGCATCAGCAGTGGGGTCAAGGTCAAAAACATCCTCATCTGTAGAGTAACTTAACTCTGGTTTATCTGACTCGTCAGCTATTTTATCCAAAAAGGATTTTTCGGCGATAGGATTCGCACCAGGAATCGGAGTATAACCATAACGAATAGCCCAAACATCGTAGGGTCCGACCACATTAGGAAAATAATCACCCTGCTTGACTCCAGCAGGTGCAATATTGGGGGGAATATAATCCATAACAGAGGAAACCATTCCTCTAGTGCGAGTAATTTCAGTGTTGTTTATCTCTTCTGGAGATAAATAAGTGCTTCCACGGAAGTTATGCCTTAACCCTAAAGTATGTCCGACTTCGTGGGCAATAATTAAACGTAAATATTCATGAATATATCTTCGCATGACATCGCTGCTGGGAGGGGTGTCTTGCATCAATGACATAGCTATTGAACCATAAGCAAATTGGTTAGCAGCTTCTAGACCATAACAAAGGTCATATTCACCAGCCATTCGCGATAAACGGTTAATCAAACCTTGTGGTGGTTGTACTTCGTTTTGGGAAGTTGCCTTAGATTTTAACCCATCATTACAGAGTAAACGATTTTGCATCCACTGTGTTAAAGAAGTCCGGTTTTTTTCTTGATTTGGCTGGACAATATTACGATAATTACTTTTTAAAGCACGTACAAAACTGGCATCCACCAAAATATCCGCATCTAAAATTTCTCCTGTCAAAGGATTAACGCGGGATGGGCCCATTGCAAAAAAACCATCTACAGTATTAATCCAGCGAATAGTGTTATAACGAATATCCGCAGGGTCCCAAGTGGCATTATCTGGTCTTTGTTGAACTTGAATCGCGTTTTTAAAACCAGCAGCTTCAAAAGCGCGATTCCACATTAAAACCCCTTCTTTAATTGCATCTCGATATTCAAAAGGTACGGCATTATCAACCCAAAAAACAATTGGTTTTTTGGGAGGGGAAATAGCAGCAGTTGGGTCTTGTTTTTCTAATTGCCAGCGGTTAACGTATCTTACAAAGGGGTCACGACGTTCATCACTGGATAAGTCTTGATAAGCAGTCAGAAAATAACCTACACGGTCATCAGCTATTCGAGAACGATACTTATTATCAGGCAATTGCGATAAACTGTAGTGGACACGTAAGGTAAACCCACGACTGTCAGCAAGGGTGTCATAATTTGGCATCGCATTTTCTCGACCTGGAGTGTTACCGGAACCCCCGCTAACAAAATTAAATACTGACTCAACTTCCACATTTTGTGGAAAAACTTTGGCATTTCCAAAATAACCTTGGTCAGGAGACCCTACTGCACCCAAAGAAGTTGATAATCCTCCTAAATCGGTTAGTAACAGTTCACCTAAATCTATCAGCAACGTTTTACGCTCCGGGTGAATACTTCTAATTGGTATTGTATAAAGAACCGAATCACTAAAAGACCGAGCTAAAGAGCGAGCTTGGGGGTCACCTTCACGGGTACGGAAATTAACGTTACGAACAACAAATTGTAAATTATTATTTACTCTACGAAAATAAAATAAAAAATCTTGAAGAGGCATTCCACTATAAATACCCCTTTCCCCAATACCAGATTCCAAAGTCGCTGTTGTTAAGAAATTTTTATTTAGTTGCTCTGGCTTAACTTCCAGTAAAATGCGATTCCGTTCTTTGTGACGATAAAGGGTAAACAAGCCATCCAGTTTTTGCATATCTTTCGTTGCGTCATCAAAATTTTCCAACTCATCCCTTCGTCCACCAGGTCTTGAAGGTCCATCGCTGGGCTTTTTATCCGAAGTTCCCGAATTTCCCGATGACGGTTTGCTGACCAAGAGAAAGGGTTGCTGCTTGGTTTTTTTAGTATTATTAGCAACCCAGATATACGGTTGACTTTCTACCTGCTTCTTTTCGCCAATCACCCACATCCGCGCAGTAGGTAACCCAGGCATTTGGTAATCGTTGACATTTAGGGAGTTGGGAGTGGGGAGTTGGGAGTGGGGAGTGGGGAGTTGGGAGTTGCGTATCCGTAAGCGGACGCTTACGGATACGCGAAGCGTGCCGCCTCGGCTTATTGCGAATTGCGTTCGCGTAGCGTGCCGCTTCGGCATATTGTTAATGGGCTTCTTAGCATTAGCTACCGCGACATTGAACAATAAAGCATTTAGAAGCACAATAATATAAAGAGTAAATTTCTGCATATGGTATATCCCTGACAATACTTACTTATAGATAGATATTTGTTAATTGTTGCAAAAAGCGTGCTGTTCTGTGGAATTGTCAGCTAATAACCACATAACAACATGTTTTATTAGGTATTGCTGTAGTATTCTATGCCTTATTCCTCCACCTCCTTTTCTTATAAAAGTTATGTGTAATTTTTTTGGTCAACTTCAAGCCATAAATAACTTTTTTACTGTAGTATTTTTCCTATCAATTGCATCTGTATTACACATTACGTATTATTTTTACACTCATGCCAGGGAACATGCTGGAAGCATAGTATAACAAGTTTATAGTCTTCATAAGCATTACTGACAATATAAATACATTCTAGTGAGACATTTTAGTGTACATAAGAGTAAGCCCATCTAGCTCGCAAATTCACTCAATCGTCTATGTGTATAATATATTACACAAAGCTAACTAGTAAATCAATAAGCACTATGCGCTGTTAGGTTGGTATAGTGTGTCAGCATCATTTACTGGTAAACGCAAGTGATTTTTATAACTTCTAATTGTAAGTAGTTTACGGAAATTGCTTGAAAAATAAATCTTCATAATAATTAAGTTAATAAGGTTTTTGCCTAATAAAAATGGAAGGAGCGATGTCAAATTTATCTCAAGTTTGGAAACGTTTGAGAATGTACGTAAGGGGTGCAGAGCCACAAGAAACACCAGGGGTTGCATATGAAGCAGGCTTACCTTTTTTACCATTGAGAAAAAATATAAAACAACTAAATCAAAAACCAGAGGTATCGTCAGATAATCTCCACAAAAATTTATTTATCGAAAAGCTACATCAAAATTTGTTGCAATGGGTAGCTAGCGACAATAACTTTGGCTTCAAAGTTGGAGAAAAACAATTACTAGAAGAACTTTATGATGTACTAGGTGAAAGTACACTATCTGTAGAAACAACAGAAAAAGTAATAGAGGGGCTTTTTGCGAATAAAGAATCTCGTCCTGTTGCACTGTTTGTTCGATTAGAAAATTTTTATAGTCGATGGTGTGATGGAGAATTTATTGACGCAGTACCTGATAATAATTTTCCTCAAAAGAAAATGTTAAGTCTACAAGCCCAAGAAAGAACCTCACAAAATGCGCCAAAAATTACTTTAGGCTTGCGACAGGTAGATATATACACAGGTCTAAATGTAATGATATTACTTTTAGAACTACATCGTTATGCCCAAAAACAAAAAGAAATTAAGGAACAAATAATATTTTACCCTTCCGGTCAACCGGATACAGAAAGTTTTTTTACATCTAAACTCCTCCGTATTATTAACTATAGTGATGTGATTGAAATTGGTAACTTTAGCAGCATAGTTGGGGAATTCCTCAAAGGGGGTAACTTTAGCGGTGCTTATCTTGGTGATGCGAATCTGACTGGAGTCAACTTTAGTGGAGCGGAACTAGTAGGAACTTACTTAGGGGATGCCAACCTTACCGGAGCCAACTTTAATAGTGCGAACCTCTCAAGAGCTAGTTTAGGTGACGCAAATCTTTCTGGAGCTAACTTTAATAGAGCAAACTTGAGTGACACCGATTTAAGTAGCACTAACATGAAGGGAGCTAATCTTAGTCACGCAAACCTGAATCGTGCTGACTTGAGTTATGCCGATTTAGGTAACGCTATAGTTAACTACGCAAACCTAAATAGGGCTAACTTCACAAGCGCAAATCTTAGTAATGCGAACCTCAACCAAGCTGACCTGAGTAGTGCAATCCTTCTTGGGGCTAACCTCAGTGACGCTCAGCTAAGTTCCACTGACCTTAGCCATACTGACCTGTGTCGTGCTGACCTCAGTGGAGCCGACCTGAGCTACGCCATAATTAAAGGCTCAAATCTTAGTGACAGTATACTTTTTAACACTAATCTGAACAACGCCGTTCTAATTGCTACAGACCTCAGTTACGCCAAACTCAATGGAGCCAAACTTAATGGCGCTCAGCTAAACGACGCAATTCTTTTGGGAGCAGACCTAAGCACAGTCACTTTGCGACATAGCAAACTCAATGACGCTGACCTAAGTAGTGTAAACCTGAACGATGCAGACCTCAGTGAAGCTGATTTGACTGATGCTATCCTCTTCGGTAGCGATTTGAGTTTCGCTAATTTAAGTAACGCTAATCTCAGTGGTAGCAACATCAGCGGTGTCATTTTGCTAGGTGCTAATTTGAGTAACTCTAACCTCTGTAACACTATCCTAGGGGGTGCTGACTTCAGTGAAGCTAATTTACAAGGTATAAAATGGAATGAAAATCCGCAATGGGAAGATGTGCGTGGGTTGGAGAAGGCTGTGAATGTACCGCAAGAATTGAAACAATTTTTAGCCTTGTTGGAACAAAATTTATAGACTTAGCCCCCCTACCCCAGAACCCCACCCCCAACGGTGACTCCCCGCGTGCGGGGAGGGGGCTACGAAAAAACAAGAATGCTTGATTCCGTATGTATTGTTGATAAGTATATTCCTAATTACACGGGTCGTAGCCCCCTCCCCGTTTACGGGGAGTCACCGTTGGGGGTGGGGTTTCTTGGGGGTAGCTCATAAAAATAGTTCTCTAATGCCTTCGCTACCAATCTGTACGGCTAAAGCAGCCAACAAAAATCCCAAAAGCTGTGTAATAATAACTTCTCCTTCCGAGCCTATTAACTTATCAATTCGATTACAAAAACGCATAATAGCCCAACTGACAAACATTGCAGCGACTATACCGACAGCTACACTTACGTGTAGATTCGGAGAATCAGACATTAATAACATCACGGTTGTCAGTGTACCTGGCCCAGCTAACAAAGGTAAAGCTAATGGAGTAATTGCGACATCTCTTTCCTTATCGATAATTGGGGTATCTAATTCTCCCTGAAGCATTTGTAAAGAAATTAACAATAACAAAATTCCGCCCGCAACTCGCAAAGAAGCCATACTGATGTCTAAATAATTCAAAATAAATTGTCCAGCAAAAGCAAATAGCAGCAGCACCCCTATTGCGACTAAAATTGCTTTATCAATTACTTTGTTTCTTTGCTCTGGCTCCATTCCCTTGGTGAGTGACAGAACTATGGGAATATTACCAACAGCATCTGCTAGTACAAACACAGCTATAAAGGTTTTAATAAAGATAGTTACATCCACAACAGGCACAATTATCAATGTTTTCCTACAACCTAACCTGAATTGTGTTGTTTACGCTAGGGAGTGGGGAGTGGGGAATGGGGAGTGGGGAGTGGGGAATGGGGAGTGGGGAATGGGGAGTGGGGAATGGGGAGTTGGGGAATGGGAGAGAGATGAGGGTGACTGTCAACAGTCAACAGTCAACCGTCAACCGTCAACAGTCAACCGTCAACAGTCAACCGTCAACCGTCAACAGTCAACCGTCAACCGTCAACCGTCAACCGTCAACCGTCAACCGTCAACCGTCAACAGTCAACCGTCAACCCTCCCCAAATAATTGACAAATAACAAATAACAAAAGATATATTTTTGTAATCACCTGGATGATATTCCAAAGTTCGTTGTTGATTTTATGAAATCTTACCTAGCTGCTGCTATTCAAATGACCAGTGTGTCTGACTTGCAAAAAAACCTGACGCAAGCGGAGGAGTTGATTGACTTGGCTGTGCGTCAGGGTGCTGAGTTGGTGAGTTTGCCTGAAAACTTGACCTTTATGGGAGAAGAAAAAGACAAGCTTGCTGTTGCTCACGAGATTGGCAGCACTACCGAAAAGTTCCTGAAAACTATGGCACAGCGCTACCAAGTTACTGTTTTGGGTGGTGGCTTTCCTGTGCCTGAAGCTTCTGGTAAAGTCTACAATACTGCTCTGATTATTGACCCCAATGGTCAGGAAGCTCTGCGCTATCACAAGGTACATTTGTTTGACGTTAACGTCCCTGATGGCAATACTTATCAAGAGTCGAGTACGGTGATGGCAGGTAAGGAATTACCAGGTATTTATTCTTCCCCTGATTTGGGTAATATCGGACTTTCGGTCTGCTATGATGTGCGCTTCCCTGAGCTTTATCGTCATCTGTCTCAAAAAGGCGCTGATATTCTTGTTGTTCCTGCTGCTTTTACGGCTTATACAGGTAAAGACCATTGGCAAGTTTTACTCCAAGCTAGAGCTATTGAAAATACTTGCTATGTTATTGCACCCGCTCAAACTGGTATTCATTATGCTCGCCGTCAAACACACGGGCACGCTATGATTATTGACCCTTGGGGTGTAATTTTAGCTGACGCTGGGGAACAACCCGGTATTGCAATCGCCGAAATTAATCCTTCGCGATTGGAGCAGGTGCGGCGCCAAATGCCTAGTTTACAACATCGGGTATTTGCTTGATTGTTGACGGTTGACTGTTGACTGTTGACTGTTGACTGTTGACGGTTGACGGTTGGCTGTTGACTGTTGACGGTTGACGGTTGACTGTTGACTGTTGACTGTTGACTGCAACTTCTACAAATGTAGAGACAGCTTGAGGCAAGGTTACGAAATTAAGGGGGTTTCACCGAAAATGCTCGCGCCTCCAGCACTGGCAAACTACTGAATTTACCAGTTATTAGTAGAATTTACCAGGTTTTTTGTAGGTGTTTAGACGTGGACAGCAAAAGAAAAGAATATAAATTAAATTTATAAATCTATACATGAATTACAGGAAATCATGACCAAAACAATTAAAAATTAAAAATTGAATCACTAATTTATATTACTAAGTAATATTGTATACCCATTTTCTTCATCTAGTTTAATTTGTAATTTTCTTTAGGAATTATCCCATAAAACCAACTTTCAAAACCACCTTTGGTATTATTTTTAATATTTTTTATCACAACTAAAGACGGATTGAATTAATAGATTAAGACCATTTAACTAGAACTTGAAACAGGTACAAGCACTATTAACTAAAGTTTAAGAAACTATTAACTAATCTTTAAAACAAGGAGTGCCATTAATTATATGGCACGCAAACAAGATTACAGGAATTAGTTAACGAATTTTCCTTGTTTTATTCCTAGTTATTTCTGCTTGAGTGAAAATGCGCTTACTAATTGTGAGACACCATCATGTCAATTTTTAATCATCTTAATAACCGAATACTGAAACTTTTTAGCATCAGTATTTTAGTCTTAGCTTTAGTAATTTCGCCTAGTTTGCTCGAAAAGAAAATTCATTTTTTCTCTAGTTCACCAGCTCTAGAATTTAACGACCTAGCTACCGCTTCTGAACCTAAGAGTACAAAGCAAGATATTCAATTTAACGTTGCTCAAGCTCCGGTTCTGTCCCAAGGAGAAGAAAAAGCACCACAACAAGCAAAAGCGCAAGAGGAAACTATCGATTTCTTTGGGATGGCAATGGGTGCTTTAGCAGGTTTAGTACTTTTTATTTACGGTGTCACCCGATTGTCTGAAGGTTTGGAGGATGTTTCAACTGACCGGATGAAGTCGCTACTGAGCAAATTCACTACCAATCGCTTTGCAGGAGTCTTAACTGGAGCTGTCGCGACAACTCTATTAGAATCTTCTTCTGTGACTATCATTATGGTGATTGCGATGGTGAGCGCAGGGGTTTTAACATTTGTGCAATCGCTAGGTGTGGTTTTGGGTTCCAATATTGGTACGGCAGTAGGAGCGCAAATCATCGCTTTGGATATCAAAAGATACGTGCCAATTTTAATGTTTTCCGGTTTGGCACTACTGTTTTTAGGAAAAAAAGAAACTTTAAAGAACCTGGGAATAATTTTATTGGGTTTTGGCTTAATGTTCTATGGGTTGGAAGCTATTGACGAAGCAATGAAACCTTTTCGCGATTATCAACCCTTTCTAAACTTGATGGAAACTCTAGGTAATAATCCCTTACTTGGGGCACTTGTCGGAGCGATTTTTACCGTTATTATTCAATCTTCTTCAGCTACAGTCGCTATCGTTGTTACACTAGCAAGCTCTGGATTAATTTCCCTCGCAGCGGGTATAGCCATCATGCTTGGTGCGGAAGTCGGTACTTGTGCGGATACACTGGTAGCCACAATTGGACGGGGACGTCCTGCTTTACGGACAGGTGTTTTTCATTTGCTTTTCAATCTCGTTAGCGCCATGTTGGGGATTATTTTCGCCCCGGTATTGGTGAAAATTGTTCAAGCTGTATCTGGTGGGGCTGGTATCGGACGACAAGTAGCTAATGCTCAAATCCTCTTTAACTTAGTTGGTGTAGCTGTGGTTATTTTGTTTCTACCTGTAATCGCTCGGTTACTGGAAAGATTAATTCCTGACGCTCCTCAAAAGCAAGAATTGGGTCGAGAAACTATAACATCAACAGCAAGTTAAAAGTGAGGGATTAGGAAAAATATCATGTTGGCACAAAAAATTTGTCGAGCATCTGTTCTAATTATTGCCCTAGTTTTGGGAGTAGGTGCTTGTAGTCGCAATCAAACTTCAGATACAACATCAAAATTTCCTCAAGTTTTAGGTGAAGCTGAAAATGTCAGCTACAGAGAAACTGGTTCTCAACTGTCAGGTGAGGTCAAGGTAGATGGTTCGAGTACGGTGTTACCTATCTCTCAAGTAATGGCTGCAGAGTTTCAAAAAGCTAATCCTGGAGTAAAGATAACAGTTGGTGTATCTGGTACGGGTGGAGGATTTAAGAAATTTTGCTCTGGAGAAACGGATATTACAGGAGCTTCTCGACCGATTAAAACCGTTGAAATGCAGCAGTGTCAGCAAAACAAAGTGGAATATATAGAATTACCTGTTGCTTTTGATGGTCTTTCGGTTGTGGTTAATCAGCAAAATAATTTTGTTCAGTGTCTCAAAGTAGACGAGCTGAAAAAGATGTGGGAACCAGCAGCACAAGGTAAAGTTACCAGTTGGAATCAAATTCGCTCTAGCTTTCCTAATCAACCATTACAACTTTTTGGACCTGATGCCGAATCTGGGACTTATGACTATTTTACTGAAGCAATTGTGGGTGAAGAAGCTAAAAGTCGAAGTGACTATACTTCTAGTAAAGATGACAACAATTTAGTTCAAGGAGTTGCCAGTAATCCTAATGCTATCGGTTTCTTTGGTTATGCTTATTACCTAAAAAATAGAAATCGGCTTAAGTTGGTTGCTGTTGATAGTGGGTATGGCTGTGTAAAACCAAGTTCACAAACAATAGCCGATTCTAGCTATCAACCACTTTCACGACCTGTATTTATCTACGTTAAGAAATCTGCTGCTAATCGTCCAGAAGTTAAAGCATTTACCAACTTTTATTTAACTCCTGAAAACGCCAATCTAGTTTTACAAGTAGGTGATGTTCCACTACCAAATATCACATTACGAGGAGCTAAGTCTCGATTAAGTCAAGGTAGAACTGGTACTGTATTTGGAGGTCGAGGTTCTGTAATTGGTGTTGGGCGTTCTGAGCTTTAGGAATTAATACCAATTTTATATAAATTTACACCAAAAATGTAGAGACGCGATTAATCGCGTCTCTACAAAATTTGTATTTTTTGGCAAAAGGTTTAATAATATTTAAGCCATTTTTATTAGCTTCTTAGGACTTTGGTTTATATCCACATAATCTTTGCCCATTAGAGTATTAGGTGTTAACTATAGCTCAGTAAAAACACGGCTAAAAACCTGTTTTGAAAGGAAATGATTACACTAATCCCTAAGAATTGTAATGCATTTACCTCCTCTAAAGGTAAATATTGTGTCTTGATATGGGCTTTGTGTGCTTTGTCTGGATTATTACCAGGACTTGCATTGGCTGAATCTTCTCCTAAGAGTGAAGCAGCTATGCCAAGTAATTCCAAAACAGGTGGAGCTTCCAGTACTATGCAACTGGGAGAGCAGGTTTGGAATTTGGCAAATAGTTCAGTCATGTTTCCGTCTTTGATAAGTCATCCAAGCTGGAGCGCAAAGAGTTTTGTTGAAGAAATTGGCCCATTTGTTTCTGTTTTTCTGAATCGCAGTCGCTATCCATATATTAATGAACGAGCTAAGTTGGCAAGAGTACCTATTTTGATGTACCACGATATCTTGCCAAAAAAGGAAGTATCTTGGGATGTGACTCCTGCTGAGTTAGAAGAGCATTTTCAGTTACTAAAATCTCAAGGTGTAACTCCTATCAGTATTGATTATTTAACGGTACATTTACAAACAGGTGTGCCACTACCAGAAAAACCTGTTGTTTTAACTTTTGATGATGGTTACGGGGGACACTATGAGCATGTTTTTCCCTTATTGAAAAAGTATGGTTATCCTGCTGTATTTTCTATTTATACTGATGGTGTTGGTAATAATACAGGTAGAACACACGTCAGTTGGGTACAACTAAAGGAAATGGCTGCAAATCCATTAGTGACGATAGCATCTCATACAATTACTCATCCTTCTGATTTAAGAAAAGTATCCAATGAGCAATTACACAAAGAAATAATTGTTTCAAAACAAATACTCGAAAAGAATTTAGGAATTCCCATCCGTTACTTTACTTATCCAGTCGGCAAATACGATGCGCGAGAGATACAATATGCCTATGTTGCTGGGTATCAACTGGCGTTAACAATGAGTGATACGGATGAACGCTACGCAGGTGCATCTGATAATTTATTTGCCGTTTCTCGTTTTGGTCAATCATCTATCAAAAAAGCAATTGCTGAAGCTTGGTCTGGAGCTAAATTACCTCGTTGGAAATTTGGTTTTGATTTTTCTAGCCCTATTGAAGTTACTAAAACCACTATTGATAAGATAGACCTGGCTTTAATTTCTGGAGGACAACCGATAACTATTCATGCGGATAGTCGTTACGATATTTCAGAAATTTTAGCGAAAAGCGGTACTAATGCTATTGCAGCGGTGGACGGAGGATTTTTCTCTCTCAAATCGCTAAATTCTAATGTAATGATTGGACCAGTTTATAGCCAGACAACCAAACAATTCATACCTGGTAGCAATTGGGATATACAAAAAATAGCCGGACGCCCCTTAGTTCTAATTAGTCATGGTGAGGTACGTTTTATACCTTTTGACCCCAATAAACATAATACTCTTTCTGGGGTACAAGCCGAAATGCCATCTGTTACTGATGCTTTTGTTGCTGCTGCTTGGTTAGTTAAAGATGGTCAACCCCAAGCTGCAAGTACTTTTAACAGTTTGTTTGGCTTTGAAGCTGCTCGCTATCGTGCTTTTTGGGGTGTTAATAAAAGTAATCAGCCAGCTATCGGTGCTTCTCGTAATAATACTGATGCTGTATCTTTGGGAGCAGCCTTAACGAAAGCTGGTCTACAGGATGCGGTAATGCTTGATTCTGGCCAAAGCACTTCTTTGGTTTACAAAGGTCAATCTTTAATCAATCATACTCCTCGTCCCGTTCCTCATGTGATCGCACTTCTTGGTTCTTGATATTTTTGGGGTGGGTTGAGGAAAAAACCTGCTGATAACCCCACCCCAACACCACAAACCGCAAGCGAGGAGGGGGGCTAGGATGGTGGGGTGGGCATCCTGCCCACCCGATTAGTTCACCGATTTGAAATGTGCTGTATACATTTCGCTATTACAATTAACTATTGATTTTTTTAGGCAAACCTATAATCCGCTTGACTTCAACAGATACATCGGGAAAAGCTAGGGGAAAAATAACACCTGTAGTCAATGTCAGTTCGGTTGTATACCGTTTATTTTTTAAGTCTCGAAATACTTTCAACTGAGAATTTTTGAGGTTTGCAACCCAATATTCAGAAATACCTGCTTCTGCGTAAACATCTCTTTTATCACCCAAATCCTTGTTCAGCGTAGCGTTAGAAACTTCAATAATCCAAAAAATATCCTCAGGATAGGGATGATGTTCTAAATATATCTCGCCTAAAGGTTTAACAATAGCTACATCAGGGACTGGTTCTGAGTCATTCGGAAGGGTAATGGGTTTAGCATCCCGGATTTTCACTCGCTCCCCAAGCAGTGAACGGAGATAATCGGCTGCTTCAGTGTTGTAATAAGCATGAGGTTCTCGTTCTGGGGGCATAACGATGAGTTCTCCACGCAGCAGTTCAATAGACTGGTCATCAAATATACCTGCTTCTATTGCCCGGTGATAGCGTTCAACCGTCCATCTATAGTTAATTACAGTCATAATAATTAACCTACTCTACTACATAGAAGACTTGCAAATAAAAAGTACCCACCATTGATTAATATAGCTTAACGTAGCCCAGAGAGCAGAAGCAAATCAATTGACTCAAATTTTTCCAGGTAGCAAAGTATTTCTTCGAGAAAAAGGCTTATTTTTTCTTTGAGCCACAATGGTATTTACTTGAAAACTTTACCCCCTGCATTGTAACTGGACAATCATGGTACATCGCTCCACCCCGGATTTTAAACTCATACACAAGATTTAATGAAGGAAACTGACCCAAAATACTAGGAAAAATTAGGATTTCGGGTAACTGCTATCAACCCGTTTCAACGGGTTTTAGCTTTTAGCCCGAACTTTAGTTCAGGGGCATTTGATGATTCTTTGAGAGTTATTTGCTTGTATGTATACAGTAGACGTGCTGTCTGTGATGTTGAGGGTGTGGTTTGCTCGCAAAAAGTCTCAAACAAAAAACCGGGGAACTAAAGTTACACCCGGTTCAGTCATACAAAATCAAATAGATCCTCTGTATGTATACCTTTAGGGATATGGCTACCACCATATCCCTGTTTTTTTGAAGAAACTAGACTTTAGCAGCAGCCTTACTCACTTGAGTAAGTTCGCCCTTAGCATACTTCACAGCGTATTCATCAACAGAAACTTGCTTAATCTTGCTAGCATTACCAGCACTTTCAAATTGATTATAACGGTCAGCACAAACCTTCTGCATGTACTTAATAGAAGGCTTGAGGAAGTGACGGGGGTCAAACTCCTTAGTATTGGCAGCCAAAGCTTCGCGTACAGCAGCAGTAATAGCCAAACGGTTGTCGGTGTCAATATTAATTTTACGTACACCGCACTTAATACCTTTTTGAATTTCTTCTACAGGTACACCATAGGTTTCCGGAATAGTACCACCATACTGGTTGATGATAGCAATCAAATCTTCAGGTACAGAAGAAGAACCGTGCATTACCAAGTGAGTATTGGGCAGACGACGGTGAATTTCTTCAATGCGGCTAATAGCCAAAATTTCCCCAGTTGGCTTACGGGTAAACTTGTAAGCACCGTGGCTGGTTCCAATCGCAACCGCTAAAGCATCAACTTGTGTTTGCTCAACGAAGTCAACAGCTTGGTCGGGGTCAGTCAACAATTGAGAGTGGTCAAGTTGACCTTCAAAACCGTGACCATCTTCAGCTTCACCCATACCAGTTTCCAGAGAACCTAAGCAACCAAGTTCACCTTCCACACTCACACCCAAAGCGTGAGCAACTTCTACTACTTTACGAGTAACCTCAACGTTGTACTCGTAGCTAGCAGGAGTTTTAGCATCAGCTTCCAGCGAACCATCCATCATTACGCTGGTAAAATTGTTCTTAATTGCTGAATAGCAAGTAGCAGGCTCGTTACCATGATCTTGGTGCATGGAAATGGGAATATGAGGATAAGTTTCCACCGCAGCCAAAATTAAGTGGCGTAGGAAGTTCTCACCAGCGTACGAACGAGCGCCACGAGATGCTTGTAAAATCACGGGGCTATCAGTCTCAGCAGCAGCCTTCATGATGGCTTGGATCTGCTCCATGTTGTTCACGTTGTAGGCAGGAATGCCGTAACCGTTCTCAGCCGCATGGTCTAACAACAGCCGCATGGGTACGAGCGCCATAGATAGTTCTCCTAATGTGGTTTTCAGCTAGTCGATAATTTAGACAAGCGCTTGTGTTAAACAAACTGTTAAACAAACGCCAATCTTAAGAAAATATTGAGCTTATAGGAAATTATAACTAGTCATGTGTATTTATGTTTAAAAACTTTACGAGAAAAAACTTTGATGGGGGAATAGGGAGTGGGGAGTGGGGAATGCCAATTACCAATTACCAGTTACCAATTACCAGTTACCTATTACCAGTTACCTATTAGCAAATTTTATGGGTAGCCTGGGATTCGAACCCAGAACTAATCGGTTAAAAGCCGAGTACTCTACCGTTGAGTTAGCCACCCGTTGCCCTTTCCTAAAACTATAACCTTTTTTGGTAGGTATTAGTTTTTGTTTTTTAGGCTTCCTAACTTTAGCATAGCTACCTGTAGTTTTGTAAAGGGGTTTCTAGAAAAAATTTGCTGTGAGTTTAAATTGAGTAGTGCAGCTAGTTCCAGGAGCAAGCACAGTCAGGTTTTCAGCCGTGTTAATCGCGTTACGAGGAGCGCTCCAAGGTTCCAAGCAGTAGAAACCTTTCCCTTTCAATGTCCAAAAAACCAGGGTGGAAAAAATATCGTCGTAATCTAAAGTTAATCTTAACTTACGAGCGTTGTCTATAACTGTGGCGGATTTAGCAGTTAATTGCTTGAATGCCACATCGATTTCATCTCGTTCAAAATCAAAGTTTCCGTCAAACGGGGTTATTTCCTTCGTCACTTGGTTTTGGTACTGAGTTGAGGGAATTTCAAATTGCAGTTGGCTTTTGTCTTGAACAGAAAAATAAGGATGAAAACCTATGCAAAAAGGCATCCGCTCTCTTGACAGATTTTGAATTTCTTGGTGAACAATTAAACTTGACCCCAGCAATTGGTAGGTAAAGGTTAGCTGAAAGTCAAAAGGATAAACAGTTCTTGTTTGTTCATTACTTTTAAGAACAAGAGTTAAAGCAATTTTGTCTTGAGTATCTTGTTTTGTGACTTCCCAAGGTAAATCACGAGCAAACCCATGCTGCTTTAAAGTATACTCCTTCCCGTTATATGCGTAAGTATTTTCTGGTAAATTACCACAAATAGGAAACAAAATAGGATTTCCGCCACGAACGCTTAAACTAGGATTTGTAAACCTTTCTTCATCCAAATAAAATATTTCTTGCCCTTGAACGCGCCATTTAGTAATGATACCACCGCGTTCCGGTACAACTTCTAACTGGGAATTAGTACTTTTGTCTGTAATAACGTGCATGGTAATTGGTAATTGGTAATTGGTAATTGGTAATTGATAATTGGTAATTGCTGATTGGTAATGGGAAATTGGTAATTGGTAACTGGTGATGGGTCATTGAAGAAGAAAGGGAAAAAAATCTCCCCTATCTCCCTCATCCTCCTCATAACCCCAATTACCAATCACCCATTACCAATTCCCAATTCCCAATTCCCCAAAATTACTGGTCTTCCGCGAAAATGAAACGATATAGTTCGCTTGCGGGTGGTTCTGGGCTGGTTTCTGCGAATTTTACAGCTTCGTCGATAAGTTCTTCGATTTTTTTGTCTATTCCTTGTAATTGTTTCGCAGTTGCCAGTTTTTTTTCTGTCAGATAAGCTGCAAATTTCTTGATGGGGTCACGAGCAAACCAGTATTCTTTTTCTTCTTTAGAGCGTAATTCGTCTGGGTCTGCTAAGGAATGACCTCGGAAACGGTAGGTGAGTGCTTCTATAACTGTAGGTCCTTCTCCAGCTCTTGCTCTTTCGACTGCTTCTTTTGCAGCTTGTCGTACTGCTAAAACGTCCATCCCGTCTACTTCTACTCCAGCCATTTTAAATGCATGAGCTTTTTTATAAATTTCTGGGTCAGAAGTTGCCCGGTCGTGAGCCATACCAATTGCCCATTTATTATTTTCTACCACAAAAATTATTGGCAGTTTCCATAGTGCTGCCATATTTAATGTCTCGAAAAATTGTCCGTTGTTACAAGCTCCGTCACCAAAAAAACAAGCTGACACTTGGTCTGAGTTTTTATCTCCCATTACCTCACGACGGTATTTGCTCTGAAATGCGGCACCTGCTGCTACCGGTATACCTTCTGCGACAAACGCATAACCACCTAATAAGCGATGTTCAGCAGAAAACATGTGCATCGAACCACCTCGTCCTTTGCTACAACCGGTGGCTTTACCGAATAATTCTGCCATTACCTCTTTTGCTGGTACCCCTGCACTGAGTGCATGAACGTGGTCGCGATACGTACTACAGACGTAATCTTCTCCTGGTCGCATCGCCCCTTGAATTACACCAGTGGAAACTGCTTCTTGACCGTTATAAAGGTGAACAAAGCCAAACATTTTACCCCGGTAGTACATTTCAGCGCACTTATCTTCAAATGTGCGCCCTAATACCATATCCTCGTACAGTACTAGACCTTCTTCTTTGCTAATTTTGACATCAGCGGTATTAAATGTAGGTAACGTGCGTTCTTGAAGCATTATCTGTTTTAGTATCCTTAATCGTAAGCGTTAACAAGTATTATTGGGGAAAGGCAAAGGGCAGAGGGCATCCGGGGGGAATAAGTTAATAAGGTAAAAATCCCAATTACTCAATTTCCCGTTTGCAATTAGCCGTAAGCAAAATTATCCACTTTATAGACTATCAGCGAGTTTAAACCTATTTCAGCCTATTGGTTAACAATTTAGTGAAAAATTTTGTTGACAATTTAAAATTATGTGCGACAATACCTCTACTTATTTAGACACTATATCTACGGATAATTGTTACACAAACCCAATCATGATATCATTTGCTTTGCTCTCAAATATAAACCTTGTTACCAGGAGGTCTTTATTAACCAAGTCAAGATTAACCAAGTTAAGTCTAATCACTCTAAAAGGTTAGATTGTTGAATAAGAGTTCTTTGTACGACCAGCATGAAAGCGTAAGCCTGCTATCTGCTCAAAAAAATAATTTAAGTCGTGCTTTAGCACAATATTTAGAGATAATTAAATTAAACGCTTGAGTTCCAACTCAGGTAAATAATTAGTAACAAACTACACTATAATTTCCGAAAGTTACAAATAATGCTTGTTGATGTAAGCACTACTAGGGACTATAAACCACTATATAGTGCTACTCTCATAAGCTATTACTGATGGCACGGTTTTACAAGCCTAGATTTATTCTAGGTATACAATGTTGCTCACGCTGTAGGGGAAGTAGACTGTGCGAATACCGCTAGATTACTACCGAATTTTAGGATTGCCGCTAGCGGCAAGTGACGAACAAGTGCGACAAGCTTATAGCGACCGCGTTGTCCAATTGCCCAGACGTGAATATTCCCAAACAGCAATTTTCTCTCGCAAACAATTAATCGAAGAAGCTTACGTGGTTTTATCCAATCCCCAAGAGCGCAGTGCTTACGATAAAGTGTATCTTGCCCACGCCTATGACCAACAAAATGGCGGTCAAGGGGTCGCGGTAGAAACTCATCCGGTAGGAAGTGTTGCTGATATTAATACTGATGTTAATCATGAAGCACTAAGTATCGAGATTTCCCAAAATGAATTGACTGGTGCTTTGTTGATTTTGCAAGAGCTTGGGGAATATGAACAGGTTTTGCAATTAGGTAGTCCGTTTCTTGTTAATAAAGGTAATACTAACAATGGTGCTGCCAATGGTCACCAAAGTGAAGTCTCGCAACCCGATGGGGTTGAACGTAGTGATGTAATTCTAACTGTTGCTCTTGGTTGCTTAGAGTTAGGTCGGGAGCAATGGCAGCAGGGCAATTATGAAAATGCCGCGACATCTCTGGAAACTGGTGAAGAATTATTAATTCGGGAAGGGCTTTTTCCCAATGTACAGGGTGAAATTGCTGCTGACCTGTGTAAATTACGACCATATAGGATTTTAGAACTACTTGCGCTGCCTATAGAAAAAGCAGCCCAGCGTCGTCTAGGGTTGCAATTATTGCAAGATATCCTAGATGAAAGATTGGGGATAGATGGTACTGGTAATGACCAGTCGGGTTTGAACATAGATGATTTTCTCAGGTTTATCCAACAATTACGCAACCACTTAACGGTAGGTGAGCAGCACAAAATATTTGAGGCTGAAAGTCAGCGTCCTAGTGCGGTTGCTACTTATCTCGCGTTCTATGCTTTGATAGCACGAGGTTTTAAAGAACGTCAACCGGCTTTGATATATCAAGCTAAGCAAATGTTGACGCCTTTGGGTAAGCGTCAGGATGTACATTTAGAACAAGCGCTTTGTGCCTTGTTGTTAGGTCAAACCGAAGAAGCCAGCCGTACGCTTGAACTTAGTCAGGAATACGAAGCTTTGGTTGTAATTCGGGAAAATTCTCAAGATTCTCCTGACTTGTTACCCGGTTTATGTTTGTATGGGGAACGTTGGCTGCAAAACGATGTGTTTCCTAATTTCCGGGATTTAGCTAATCAGCAAGTTTCTTTAAAAGAGTACTTTGCTGACCCAGAAGTACAAAATTATTTGGAAAATTTGCCTGTAGAGGTTCAAAGAAGGGGAGACTGGACTACAGCGGCTAGGAATCACTCGTCAGTTCAACCTATTCAAACACCTGGTTCGATAAATAGCTCTGCTAATGGTTCGACTAATTCTTCAAAGCGCCCAACTAATACTAATGTTTTAAATGGGCAGGTGAATAACCGTAGAACATCAGATACTAGAGTCACTCAAACACAAAGCGAAAAACAACTGGAGTCTACCAATTATTCTGCTGCTAGGACTGCTGCACCAACATCAACAACGGTAAATTCACAAGTTGGATATTCTACTAACTCATCTAGAGATGCTGACCGTTTCGGCAGAATTCCACAAGAACAAAATAATGGGGTTATTAGGAATGGTGGTGTTAAGTCAGGAAAAGAGCCAAAACAACAAAAACAACAAAAACAATCAAAACAACCACAAGCGCGTAGACGACGTAAATCTCCTTCATCGGGATTACAGTGGGGAGAAATTCTTAGGACTCCACGTGCAAAAATCAGATTTGTATGGTTGATATTTGGTGGGTTGATGGCTATTTTTGGTATGTGGCTAATACTTGCTGCTGCTTTAGGATTCTTTAAAAATTTATTTACTCCTGCACCAACCTTACACAGTAAAGGTTTGATGGTGACGATTAACCAACCGGCTGTGGCTATTCCTGAGATTAATAGTAAATTAATAGCACCATCTGGACTTTTAACAGCCGAAACTGCTGAGACTATAATTTTGACTTGGCTTTCTAGCAAAGCATTAGCTTTTGGTCCCAATCATGAATTTGATAGTTTAAACCATATTTTAACGGGTTCCGCTTTAGCCTATTGGAAAAAGAACGCTGAAATCGATAAGGCTGCAAACCGTTATCGTCGATATAAGCATCAATTAACTAAGATAGAGTTTGTTTCGACTAGTAAAAAGAATCCTAATAAAGCCTCTGTTGATGCCACTGTCAAAGAAGGGGCTGAATTTTATGAAAAAGGTGAGGTTAATTTACAAAAATCTTATGACGAAACTGTCCGCGTACGTTACAATTTGGTTCGTCAAGATGGTGCGTGGTTGATTGAAAGCATGTCGCAACTGGGTAAAATTTAATTGTTGACGGTTGACTGTTGACTGTTGACTGTTGACTGTTGACTGTTGACGGTTGTAAAAATAAGTAGTTTAGTTATCTTTTTTATTTTCTGTTCACAGCAACAAGAAAGGACGACGAAGCAACCTCCTTATTGTCTGTATACTTCACCAAGAACGCAACTTTTAATCAGTCAACCGTTAACAGTCAACCGTCAACCGTCAACCGTCAACAATTAGTGTGTTTTCATGGGTGAAACTCTATTTCATGCTTATACTCCCCTGATTCTTTGGATGAGTCTGGGGCTATTGTTCTTTAAATTTTTACCTGCTTGGATACCGCGTTTTTTAGGTCGCGCTCTTTTCTGGGTTGGTTTACCTTTAGAACTGATTGCTTTGGCTCGACGTGATAATTTTAATCAAATTCATGGTGACGTTAGTTTTCCTGTATTAGCTCCAATCATTACAGTTGCTGAGTTGGCTATTGGTTTTGTTGTAGCTTTACTAGTTTTATGGATATGGAAACAATTTAAAATAAGCGTTTATGGTCGTCAGTTAAGTAAAACTAAGGATGAAAATTCTTCTTACCCATTCCCCTCAGTTCCCCACTCCCCACTCTCTACTCCCGACTCCCAATTTCCTATTCCCAGTTCCCCACTCCCCACTCCCTACTCCCCACGTTCCGTCCAAGGTAGCTTCATACTCGCTAGCGTTTTAGGTAATACTGGCTTTGTTGGATTGGCGATCGCACCAGAGTTAATCAATGGGAATGACCTGGATTGGGCTGTGGTTTTTAGTATTGCTCACAATGTTATTGGTCCTTATGGTGTGGGGGTTTTTACTGCTAGCTACTTTAGCCATTCCCAATCTACTAATCACTGGTGGATACAGCTACGCGATTTGTTGACCGTACCTGCGCTATGGGCATTTATTTTCGGTTACTTAACTCAATCAATACCATTTCCACCATTAATTGAATCTGGTCTTCAAGGCTCCGTAAGTGTTGTGATAGCTTCTGCGTTTGTTCTTACTGGTATCCGCTTAGCACAGCTTAAAGGTTGGAAGAGTTTACAAGTTGGATTAGCTCCGGCAATTTTGAGAGTTATTGTTATACCTCTAATTGTTGGGGTGGCAATAACTTTTTTACTGGATTTGTCTGGGTCGCAACGTTTGGCTATGGTTCTGATGTCGGGAATGCCTTCCGCTTTTGTTGGTTTAATTTTGGCTGAAGAATATAACCTCGACCGGGATTTAATTGCTAGCAGTATCATCATATCCACGCTTTTATTGCTGCTGATGCTTCCTGTTTGGATTGCGGTTTTTGGTTAATGCAAAAGAGAACCCCACCCCCAACCCCCTCCCCGCTCTTCGTGGAGGGGGCTACGATTTATAGTAAGATTTTCAAAAATTAAAACTCAAAAATTAAAACTCAAAAATTGAAACTATTTATTCCTATATGCCTATTTTCGTAGCCCACTCCCCGCTTGCGGGGCAACCGTGTACACACATTTGTCATTGCGTTCGCGAAGCGAACGCAATGACGGTTTACTCCGGCTTGTGTGTACAGGATAGGCTTGCGGGGAGGGGGTTGGGGGTGGGTTCTTTATTCTTGCATTCCTTCATACAACAATCGTGCAAACAATCTTATCCCGTCATCTGATTTTAGTTCTTGATATGATGGTGGTTGACGCATACCTACAACCCGTAAATCAGACAATAACTCAGGGTGAAACTGACAGGTAAATGAGCGACGAATTAATTTACTCTCAAAATCTTTGTAAATAATACAGGTTGCCGAACATTCTGTGACAATTTCTTCGTCAACTGCTGTGGAACAAAGAATTTCTACTGCGTAGGGAAGTTGCAACAACCATGACAAGCTACTACATGCTATATGGTGACGATACGGGATTACAGCATTGTGTAAAATTCCATATGCCCAATTAGCAAATAGTATTGCTTCTTCGTTTACTTCATCTGAGTGAAACATTGCTATATGTACTTCTCGCTCATATTCGATTGCTGTATCGATTACTCCCTTAAATTCATCTGCAGTTACTTCATGAGCGTTTATTAAATCTATAGGAATACCTGAAGTATCTTTATCAGGAGATTGATAGTGCTTTAAACATCTAGCTCCCACTTCTTTAATCTCGTTTTGTGCGACCGCAAATTCGACATCCTTCCAGTTACCTGCAGGAATGCTTCCATTTTTCTTTTTGACTTGTAACGAATTACCAACACTAGCAATGTAATGGCAAACTTTTTTAAGAGCTTTTAAAGCATGACCATCGGAATCACCTTCTAAAGAATCTAAATTTATTACTTCATCAACAGCTCGCTGAATTAGCCGGATATGACATTGTGCAGCAAGTTGATGTCCCAAACAGATAAAAATGGCTGGTGCGCTCGTAGGTGTGCGTGAGATGAGTAATTTTTCTATTAACTTATGTAAATCATTCAAAGAACATTGGGGATGAGTAAATGAAGATGCATCACGTACTGATGGGTCTCCACCTTCAACTACTACAGCTAAACCTGAGGTAATTATAGGAACAACTTTATCTGGGTCTAGAACACCACAAGACCAAGCAGGAAATAATATTGAATCACAATCAGCAATTTTTTGTCCTATATAAGCAACGTTCAAAGAAGCTCGCACTTCTTCTCCTAAGTTGTTTTCTCCGACATGTTCCCACGGTTCAATAATGGTAATTACATTACGAAAAATTTGAGGGTTTTTCATGAGTAATTCTAAGTCTTCTTGAGAATTAATCACTTTTTCCAATGGATTACCTTTTCCCCACTCGAAATTACTATTTTCTAATAAGAGTGATTTGTCCTGAAGTGGATTTGGTGAATATCTATCTGCTAAAAAACGACCTAATAACACATGAACTGACTCAAAATTAGACCCATTTTTACTTAGGTAACCAGGTTTCATTCTCCAGTTAAGGGAACCGATTTTGTTTTGAGACAGGTTATCTTGGGCTAAGTTGAGTGTATCCATTATTTCTTATTCCATAAATATATTTGCTTATATTTTGATTTTTCCCAGTCACCACCAGAAATTAACAAGTTAAAAAACAATTCAGTAATAATGCTGATTTGGTACGTGAGAAGGAACTTGATTGGCTGAAGTTGATGACTGAACCAAGCTAAGGATAGGGAGACGACGTTGTTGTAGAGACGCGATTAATCGCGTCTCTACTGAGCCTATGTGCAGTGCCACATTTTGTTATGGTTTCATGACAAAAAACTGTATTGCTTGCCTACCAAATGAGTCCCGCGCTGGCTTAATGTCAGGAAACTGTGACATAATGCTCCCCAAACGGCTGATAAATGCGTACGAGAGTAAAAATACCTCTTCAGACCCCTTGATCCCAATGGAGGGTTAGTGGTTATTATTGCAATTAATAAAACCTTAACAAAATGCCCTTCCGGCTCTGGGAAAATGCTGATTTCGGCATTGCTTGGGAATAGAAAGGGAAATAGTCTGCTAATTAAAGTAAAAGCTAAAAGAACAAAGAAAGAGATAGGTAGCAGAAGTGAAGGAAAGAGACACTCTCATTTAATGGTATTCAAAAAACCAGTCTTGAGACAGTTTAAATCGTAAACCTTTCAACAAACTGGAGGCATTTATTTATGGCGAAAGAACGCCCACCTTTAGAGGAAATGACGCTGAGGCAACTACGTAAAGTTGCCAGTGAATATAGCGTATCTCGCTACAGTAGGATGCGTAAGTCTCAACTGTTGGCAGCAGTGTTGGAAGTCCAGCAGAGTAAGTTTTCAATATCTACCCCATCTCGCCCTATGGAGGCACAGGAAACCGTGGAAGCAGCTAAGTTTGAGTTAGGTCAGGAAGATGCATTTGGTGGTACTTTGGCGGATGTTGATGAAGGATTAGCAGACCTTCCATCTGGTTATGGAGAAAGTCGGATTGTGTTGATGCCACGTGACCCTCAATGGGCATATGCTTATTGGGATATTCCTGGCGAACACAAAGAAGAGCTGCGTCGTCAAGGTGGACAACAATTGGCGTTAAGAATTTACGATGTTACAGATATTGATTTGGATTACCAAAGTCCTCACAGTATCCAAGAATATCCTAGCGACGAGATGGCAAGGGAATGGTATTTACCTGTCCCAGTAAGTGATAGAGATTACGTAATCGATATTGGTTACCGTTGTGCAGATGGTCGCTTTTTGGTGCTAGCTCGTTCTGCAAAAGTACACGTACCTCCTGTATATCCTTCTGACTGGATTGAAGATGTATTCCTGAGTGTGGATTTTGAAGAAGATTTGCGGGGTCAGACCAAGTACGAACTTGTGCCACCTGCTAAGAAGATTGCACAACAAGCAGGTATCGGTGCTGGTGCTGGGAACCCAATTTATGACCAAATATTTGGGATGGCGGAATCTACAGAAGCTATGCGTATTGCGGGTTCACTGTTTGGTTCAATGCAAGGGGTTCCAGGTTCAATGGCTCCCGAACAAGCAATCAGTTCTTACATATTCCCCTCTGGTGTAGGTATGTGGGCTGTACCTACAACATCTGGCTTAAATATGTCCGGTGTGGGTATGTCTGGTGCTGGTTTCTCTGGGGATGTGCCAATGCGTCCACGCAAATTCTGGTTAATTGCAGATGCTGAGTTGATTGTATACGGTGCTACCGAGCCAGATGCAACTGTAACTATCGGTGGTCGTCCAATTAAATTGAATCCAGACGGTACATTCCGCTTCCAAATGTCTTTCCAAGATGGATTAATTGACTATCCAATTATGGCAGTTGCTGCGGATGGCGAACAAACCCGCTCTATTCAAATGAAGTTTAACCGCGAAACTCCTTCTCGTAATACCAATACTAAAGACGAAGCTGTTTTGGAATGGTTTAGTTAGTTTTGAGTTTTCCTATAATTAACGTATAAGATTAGCCCCGTTGTGTAATACGCGGGGTTTTTTGCGTGAATCAGACCTAACCCCCCAACCCCCCTTCCCTATGAGGGAAGGGGGGCTAAGATTATTTATTAAGTCAGTCAGTCAGTCGTCTTTAGACGACTTAAGCTTTTAGACAGGGAATTTATTCCCTGGATTTATTCCCTGGATTTATTCCCTGGATTTATTCCCTGGATTTATTCCCTGGATTTATTCCCTGGATTTATTCCCTGGATTTATTCCCTGGATTTATTTCCTAAAATTTTATCAATACCAAGTCTCAATCTCAGTATGCTAAAAAAAAGCTTTTTCTCATTTATTGTAATGCTAACAATCAGTTTGTTATCAGGGTGTGAAAGCATAGAAAAAAATCCTCAAGTAAAAACTAAGACAGCTTGTGTTGGAGAAGAAAAAAATTTTAGTATTGATTTTTTCAAGGCTAATAATCTAGGGAAAAGAGACCAAAAAGGAATTAATCATGTGATAATTTTTAACCCTAAATCAGAAGCATTGGATTTTAAAGTTAATGTAGGCTTAGCACATAAAATTTATGCTAAAAACAGCCAAGGTAAAACCCAGCGCGAATACGTACCAAAAACATTTAGTCAAATAATTGCGGATGATAACGCAAAACTAAATGGAGAATTACCTTTAGCTGCAATAAATGCTGACTATATTGGTACTGATGATAAACCACAGGGTTTAAATATTTCTCGTGGAATAGATTATTCAGGAGATTTTAAAACCAAACGTTCTTCTTTTGGTGTATCAGCAGGTAGACCAGAAAAACGACGAGCAAGTATTCAAGCTGGTAGAAGAAAAGATGAAATCCTTAATTACAATATTGTGGGAGGAAATGGTAGGTTTTATAAAAATGGTAAGTTTAAAGATATTTGTGGAGATTTAGGAAAATTTGCTTGCAAAGACGCAACCAATAGGTCAATGGTGGCTGTAACTAGCAAAGGTTATGTAATTTTATTAGTTAATGATTCTAAAGCTAATTCTGATATTGATTTTTCTGATGTTAATCAAGAACTAACACCAGATATTTTTGATAATGTTTTGGAAGGAATTGCTCAAAATAATTGTTTAGGGACTATTCAAGAAGGATTATTGTTTGATGGGGGTCAATCACCAGGTTTATATTACGGTGATAAAATTTACGTAGAAAATGCTGGTTCAATTGGTTCTGTGTTTTTAATCTATAAAAAATAAAAACATAACAATAATCAAGGATAATCAATAATAATGTACAAACGTCACATTCAAACAGATGTTAACCGTTAACCGTCAACAAAAAATTATGAAACCAGAAGATATTGCAGGTGTGCTTACCGAGTTATTTAAAGCTGATTCCGTTAATGAAGTTGAGCCTGGTTCTTGGCAAATCCAAACTCCTGAATTTCGTCTTTTAGTAATCCTTTCGGAGGATAGTAACTGGCTGCGAGTTTTACTGCCAATTATACCAATTCAGCAGGCTGCTTCGTTTTTAGAACAGTTTTTGGAAGCTAATTTTGATGATACTCAAGAAGTGCGTTATGCTCTGCAAAGTGGGGTGATATGGGGTGTATTTCACCATAATAGAGAAAGCTTATTGGCTGAAGATTTTCGTAATGCTATACTCCGGCTTGTGACTTTGCATCAGGCTGGTTTAAATAATGTTTTCGGTAAATTAATCGAAAGTCGCATTCGTCAAATTATTACTGCGGCAAAGTTACAAGGACAATCCTTAGAAGCTACGATGCAAACTCTGGAGCGCTTTTACGCTGAAGGTGTGATGGGTGAGATGGATTCGTCGCAAGCTGGACAGGGTGATACTTTGGCTGCTTGGCGTTATCAGTTAGAGCGGCTTTGGTCTGAGGTGCAGCCTTAAGAGGATGTTTGAAAAGTCTAAAAGTATATAGAAAACCCTTCTCCAAACCTCTATTTTCTTGTTTCCCTTCCCTTGTAGGGAAGGGGTTAGGGGTTAGGTTCTTGGTTAACATTGTTACAAAATATTTGCTTTGTGGTTATATTTATGGTGTGAATATAGGATAATAATAAAATTGTACTTTCGATTGTAATAGATTATGACGGAAGCTAAGCCGACTCGGACAGCCCGACGGGGAAGAATTTTCCCTGAGATTCAATGGACTGAGAAACAGTACGCCGAATGGGAGGCGGAACGCAAGGAGTTTCGCCAGCGTTGTCAAGTAATTTTTGATAAAGTTAAGCCGGAATTAATGCAAACTCACTATAATTGGTATATCACAATTGAACCGAATAGTGGTGAATATTTTGTTACTCAAGATGATATGGAAGGTGCGTTTAAAGCGCATGAAAAGTATCCAACTACAAAGTTGTATTGCTTCCGTATCAACGAAACTGGGGTGTGTGGTACGATATGATTTCTGGTTTTTTTGGTGTCGAGGATGCTTTGTTTTTTGAAGTTGAGTTATTGGCTTCTGGTAATTTAGAATTGCCAGTTGACGCAATGTTTGATACAGGATTTTCTGGCTATTTAGCTATTAATAATCAAGATATAGATGGGTTTACTTGGGTATTTATAAAACGACAAGCAATGTTTACAGCTAGAGGGGAAGCAGATTTTGATTTGTATTTAGGAGAAGTACGAATTGATGGACAGGATTTTCAGATTCCTGTGCATGTTGGCAGAGGTTTACCTGAAGTTTTACTTGGTCGTCAGTGGTTACAAACTAAGCGGTTGCTCGTTGATATGCCTTCTGGTGTACTGACTCTGGGATAATAAATTATTACCAGTTGAACTTGAAAAATGCGTAAAACATTGCCAGTCTTATTACCATCATCCCAGAAGTACAAGAGAACTATTAATACCAGAAGCGGGCTTCCAGCACGCACTACAAAACAATAATATTTACAACAATGACGACAATATATATTTAATTTTGCGTTCAGTTAGACATCAAGCCCGCGTGGTTGTCATGTCGCATTTGCTCAATGAAAAGCTAGCACAGTTGCCACACCATCCATGAAAATCAACTTACGATTGTTGACATTTTAGAATTTACCAAAATTTAAGGATAGGATTTTGTAGGTTTATCTCAAGCACATGTAAATTGCATAATTTAAATTTATCTAACTCTTGTGGGGTGGGCATCCTTGCCCGCCCAGATATGTAAATTAAATGTGGAACAGCTTATTAAAACCTAGCAAATATATTTTTGGTACTTCTTTATGTCTACCCTAGAAGAAATCGACCGACTTTTAGCTGAGTGGAAAAATCTGCTCGCGATTGCCAGCCAAAACCTAATTGACTTACAGGAGCTACCCACCTACCAAAGGCTTGTGGGTGGTTATGGTTATCCCAAAGTGCAGTTAGTAGGAATTACTGCAACGCGAGTCATTCCTGCACTGGAAGCCATGAACGAGTTATTTGAACACTTTGATTTATTATCTGAAACAGTAAATAAAGCAAACAACCTTCGTTCATCCATATCACGCTTTTTGGTAAATGAGCAAAAAACAAACGAAATTAAACAACTACTTGTGGGAGAGTCAATTAAGTTACCCGCAATGCGAACACCTTTAGCGCAAAGGGGATTGCTGACAGGAGCGGAAACAAGCAATGCTATAACTCCCAAGCAATTGCTGGATGTAATGAATAAGGCTTTTTCCGTAGCTAGAGACGCTGTTATCCTCGTTGGTGCTGCTTGGGAAAAATTTGATGCTAATTTATCCACTATTAATCTTGAATTAGTTTCTTTACAAAAGTTAGCTACATCCCTGAATATAATTGATACTAGTGAACTAAATACTATACATAATGCAATTAATTCTCTTCAGTACCGTATAGAAACAGACCCATTAGGAGTAAGTGCTGACTGGGAGCAAGAAGTGCGTTTACCCCTTGCTAAGGTGAGAGCAGAGTTAGAAGCAACTGCACAAAAACTTGCCCAAGTTAGAGAAAAAATAGCAATAGCAGAGCAAGGCATCAAGCACTTAAGAGAAATTCATCAACAAGCTGAGAGTGCTTTTGCGGAAAGGCAAGAAAAAGTCGTGGAGTATTCTATATCCCATAATCCAATGTCCGGAGAGCAAATTGACGCTCTCTGTCAATGGCTTGTGCGGTTAGAAACAAAACTCCAAGAAGGATTGGTAAATCCAGTTATGGTTGGTTTAAACAATTTGATTGTTAAAACTCAGGAGTATATCGAATTAGAAAAAAAAGCAGTAAAGGAAAATCAAGTTCCCTTAGATATGCGACGGGAGTTGCGGGGAAGGCTGGATGCTCTTTCTGCAAAAGCATTAGCACGAGGTTTAGTAGAAGACAATACCCTTGCTGGATTGGCTACTCATGCAAAGCAACTGCTTTATACTCGTCCGACTCCTTTAAATACAGCTGCCGAATTAGTTTGCCAATATGAAAAATGTTTGAATGGCAAACTTTATGGGAATCATGAGTAGCAGCACCCATGACTAACAACCCAACAACCGACAATGATTAGCAACTGACAACAAACTACCAAAAACTAATAATCAAAAACTAAAACAGGAGAGTCCATAATGGAGGGCGATAGCTGCCACAAAAGCGGATGTACTGGTATTATCGAAGACGGGTACTGTAATATCTGTGGCATAGCTGAGTTAAAGTCATCACAAGCCAACTCATCACGAGTTAACCAAGATATTCTTAGCGATAGGGAAGCACTAAATAGAATTGCAACAACAGGGAGAAGCGCATCGATTACCACGGGTACAGGCTCATCCCCACTGACTAACCGTAGCAGCAAAGGCTCGCGACGAACTAGCACCAGTACAAACCGCAGTAGCCGTAGGTTATTGGGGGCTGGTTTAGTATCCGTACCAGAATTACCTTCTAATGAGCCAGAAAAGTCGATTATTCCCAATCCACAAGTACCAGAAAACAAGCGTTTCTGCTCCAACTGCAACAATAAATTGTCACGAGAAAAAGGATTTTGCAGTAAATGCGGGCAAAAGTATTCTTTTATTCCCAGCCTCAATCCAGGAGATTTAGTTGTAAATCAATACGAAGTTAAGGGAGCAATAGCTTACGGTGGTTTGGGTTGGATTTACTTAGGATTTGATAAAATTCTCTCCCGGTATGTGGTTCTCAAAGGACTTTTAAACACAGAAGATGCATCCAGTGCAGCAGTAGCAATCGCAGAACGGCAATTTTTGGCAGCAGTCAAACATCCAAATATTCTCGGTATTTACAACTTCGTCAATCACGGTAGCGAAGGCTTTATCATCATGGAATACATCGGTGGTAAAACCTTAAAAGAAATTCGTCAAAGTCGCGGGCCGTTACCTGTTGCTGAAGCAATAGCCTATATTCATCGTATCCTTAGCGCATTTAGTTACTTACACGCAAGCGGTTTAGTGTACTGCGACTTCAAGCTAGATAACGTCATGCTGGAAGGTTCGGACGTAAAGCTAATTGACTTAGGAGGAGTTCGTCGTATCGATGACCCCGATGGAGATATTTACGGCACAGTGGGCTATAGTGCTCCAGAAGCTGGAGAGGGTCCGACGGCTGTTTCAGATTTATTCACTATAGGTAGAACCTTAGCGGTGCTGCTGATAAATATTAAAGGTCTTAGTAAAGAACATTTATACAGCCTTCCCAGTCCAGAAGAAGAACCACTATTTGCTGAGCAAGAATCCTTGTACAGATTTTTAATCAAAGCCACAGCGACGAACCCTGATGAGCGTTTTCAATCTGCGGATGAAATGGCTGACCAACTTTTAGGTGTCCTGCGGGAAGTAGTCGCGATTTCCACAAACGTTCCCCGTCCAACTAGCAGTAATTTATTTGGTGGGGATATGCTAGCTCTTAGTGGCAGCACAGATTTAGCAGCAATCAAAGCCGATTACCATCAATTACCCTTACCAAACATAGACTCAAACGACACTGCATTCAACGCTGTACTTAATGCCAACTCTATTACCGACCCAGTAAAGCGTAGTGCTAGTTTAGAAGCGGTTGTTGAAAAATTTCCTAATTCCAGTGAGGCTTTATTAAGGCTAGCGAATAGCTTTATAGAAGCAGGTTCAGACTATAAAGCCGAAAAATATTTAAGTAAATTAGAAGCCAAAGACCCTTGGGACTGGCGAATTATGTGGTATCGAGGAAGGTCATTAATGGCACAAGACAAAGCCAAAGAAGCTCAAAAAGCCTTTGACCAAGTTTACTTTGACCTCCCAGGAGAATTACCACCTAAGTTAGCTTTAGGACTAGCTGCTGAGGTCGCGGAAAATTATAAACTAGCAATAAAAATGTACGACATAGTATCCCGTACAGACCCTAGTTATGTATCTGCAATTTTTGGCTTAGCACGTTGTTTAAGTAAAATCGGAGACCGTAACGCAGCAGTAGCAGCATTAGAAAGAGTATCACCATCTTCTAATTTATTTGCACGTTCCCGTGTGGAAATAACCCGCACTCTTATTAATCAGGAATCTTCTCAACCGGGCAAAAGAGAATTACAAGCAGCAGCAACAGCCATAGAAGCTTTGACATTAGAAGGGATGGATAAACACCGTCTTACCAAACAAATTTTAGAAACAGCATTAAATTTAATCACATCCAAAAACCTTAACCCAACCCCTGACCTCAAAATTCTGGGACAACCACTCCAAGAAGTGAATCTAAGAAAAGGACTTGAACAAGCATTACGCGATATGGCGCACCTAACAACAGGTGAGGAAAAAATTCGTCTGGTCGATGAAGCTAATAAAATCCGTCCTCGAACTTGGGTCTAAATTAAATTTAATGAAATCTTATTTTCATACTTGGGTTAAAGAGGGCAAGGGCGGGCAAGGATGCCCACCCCACAAGAGGAGAGAACAGGAGAGAACAGAAGATATGACTACACTAGAATGCCCAAATTGTAATAATAAAGTTCTGCCAGAAGATAGATTCTGTGAAGAATGCGGTACACCCCTAGCTAATAGTTCTACAGATAGTTCTACAGATAGTTCAACAGAATCCACCCCAGCAGAAGGGTGTGCTAAATGTGGCGCTCCCCAACAAGCAATTGACGATGAGGGATACTGCACCAGATGTGGATTTCGCGGAGAAATACCAGAAAATAAACGCCTAGAAATTGTCATCAGCCCTAACTTTGCAGGAGCAAGCGACAGAGGTATAAAACATCATAAAAACGAAGACTACCTGGCTCTTACACAAGTAAACAACAATACCCAAATACTAGTTGTTTGCGACGGAGTATCCAGTTCCTGCCAACCCGAACTAGCCTCCCAAGCAGCAGCAGAAAGCGCGTGTCTAGCATTAGCCAAGGCTATAGAAGCAGAACAAAATACAGAGACAGCAATTGATGCAGGCTTTGCAACCGCTCTTTCTTCAGTCTCTAATCTTACTTACACGACTAACAAAAATACAGAACCACCATCAACCACAATAATCGCGGCAATAGTAACAAAACATACAGCAACTATTGCTTGGCTAGGTGATAGCCGTGCTTATTGGATTTCTCCTAAAGGTTCCAAAATGTTAACCAAAGACGACTCTTGGCTAAACGAAGTAGTAGCAGCAGGTGAAATGACGGAAGGCGAAGCTAAAAAATCACCTCACGCTCACGCAATTACCCGTTGGTTAGGCGCAGATGTTACAGATAGTGCTAAACCATCCGTAATTAAATTTACTATTCCCGGTTCCGGATATTTACTGTTGTGTACCGATGGACTTTGGAACTATGCCCCAGAAGCAGAACAACTAGCTAAACTCATCCAAGAAAAATCAGACACCGACACCATAACCCTTTCCCATCAATTAGTAGAATACGCCATATCAAAAGGAGGGTACGACAATATAACAGTCGCAATTCTAAAAATATAAGAAACTAAATTCATAGAGGTAAATAAATTTAAATTATGTTATTTAAATCTTCTTTAACTTAGCAATTACCAATTACCAATCACCAATCACCAATCACCAAAAAATTATGTCATTCCAAGCCGAAGTATTTCAAAATCAATATCTGAACCAAGGAGCTAGAGAAGTTCATGCAATTATGACAGTCAAAGTAGAAGGGGGTGAAGAAGTCACAGCGACACCCGAAAAAGGCAGATTATTTGGCATAATTTGCGATACTTCTGGCTCGATGGGTGGTAGTAAAATTCATGCTGCAAAAGACGCGATGGTCAAAGTAGTGAATTTATTACCAGAAGACGCGCACTTCTTTATTATTACTGGTTCTAGTGGAGCAAGTGTAGTTTTCTCATTGTCAAAAGCCACTACAGAAAATAAAAAACAAGCAATTGCAGCAATAAAAGCAATTACCGCTAATGGTGGAACACTTATGTCCACATGGCTGAGTGAAGCCTTTCAACAATTTAAAAAAATGCCAGAAGGTGTTCGTCAAGCATTATTACTTACTGATGGACAAAACGATGACTCCGACGAAAACCAATTAAAATCAATTCTCCGGCATTGTGAAGGTGCTTTTCAATGTGACTGTCGCGGAGTTGGTACAAACTGGAAAGTAAAACAGTTACAAGAAATTTCTGCAAAATTACTGGGGACAACCGATATTATTCCCAACGCTGAAATGATTGAAACAGACTTTCGTAACATCCTGGAAAAAGCCATGAGCAAAAATGTTAGCGATGTTTCTATGCGTTTATGGACACCACAAGGAGCGAAAGTTTTATTTTGCAAACAAGTCAGTCCAGATATCGTTGACCTAACACACCGCGCTAAATCCGTCAAACCTCAGGTAGCTGATTATCCTACAGGTGCTTGGGGTCAAAATGAATCCCGCGATTATCATTTCTGTATAGAAGTTAACCCCGGTAATGTTGGTGAAGAAATGCTCGCAGGTCGAGCTAGCTTAGTTTATACAGTCAATGGTGCGGAAACCAAAGTCGCAGAAGCCCGTATTTTAGCAATTTGGACAGACGATGATGTTAAATCCGCAAAAATTGATAGACGAGTTGCTCATTATACAGGACAAGCAGAATTAGCACAGTCGATTCAGGAAGGTTTAGAAGCCCGTGATAGAGGTAATGTAGAAATTGCTACAGCAAAATTAGGAAAAGCAGTACAGTTGGCACATGAATCTGGCAACGAAGGAACTACTAAATTGCTTAAAAAAGTAGTCGAAATTGAAGATGCACCAACGGGTACAGTGAAATTAAAACGAGAAGTTGCCAAAGAAGACGCAATGGCATTAGAAACACGTTCAACTAAAACTACGCGAATTTCTAAGACCTAACCCCCTACCCCCTTCCCTGCAAGGGAAGGGGGGAATAAAAGATTAGATTTATATATTTAAAGTATGACTATTTATAACTGTCCCAAAGGTCATCAATCGACAGAACCAGATTACTGTTCGGAATGTGGAGCAAAAATTGTTGGTACAAACGGAGTGATATCAACTAGTAGCACTTCCTCTAATATTTCTCAAACTGTCTCCCAAACAGTTTCTCAAACTACCAAATCAGCAATTATTTGTCCTGACTGTTCCACACCTCACGAAGCAGATAGTGGTAACTTTTGCGAGATTTGTGGTTACAACTTTACCACAGGTACACATGGCGAAGTTCCAATATCACTAATATCAGAAACAGGAAAAACAGTAGATGAAAAAAACAAACAAGAGGAAGAAAAACCCTCTTCCCCAGTCCCCCTTACTTCCTCCCCAGTAACAGCTTGGGAAATAGTAATCACCATAGACCCAAATCTTCGTCACCCCGAAAGTCCAGAACCACCCACCAATCAACCACCCATCACATATCCCTTAAACAAACCAGTTAACCTAATAGGTCGTAACAGTAAAGCCAGAGCAGTTTATCCAGAAATAGCATTAGACTTCGATGACGCAGTATCCCACCGTCACGCAATACTAAACCAACAAGCAGACGGCACATTTACATTAAGAGACATAGGTTCAGCAAACGGCACATTATTTCGTGGAATAGAACTAAAAGCAATGGTAGACACACCACTTAAAGAAGGAGACACATTTACCCTAGGACACTGGACAAAAATAACCCTCAAAGCAACCCATTAAATAATCTCTTTCTCTCCTTTCTCTCTCCTTTCCTTTCTTTCTAATCTTGGCTTTCTTGGCACCTTGGCGGTTCGTTAATATAAAAATACAAAACAATGACTAACATCATCACACTATCCACCAATAAAATAAAAAACATCCAAAAACTAAACACCCCACAAACATTAAAAGCCGGAATGTACCTAACATGGGGTGCAAGTTTTCTATTACTTCTAGCAACCATCACCGGAATACAAGGACAGCGACACGCAATAAAAACAATCGGCAAAGACACAGCACCAAGCATTATCTCAGCCCAAAGAATCAAAGACAGTTTAGCCGATATGGACGCCAACGTTGCCAACGAACTGTTGACAAAAACAGGCGAAAATAAAGAAGCTCTGAAAAACTACGAAGAACGACGCCAAAAACTAGCTGATTTTATTGTATCCGCAGCACAAAACATTACCTACGGTGACGCAGAACGACAGCCAATTATCACCCTGCAACTCAACTTAGGCAAGTACATGGAAAAAGTACAAAAAGCAAGAGACTTTAACGCCTTTGGCAATAAAGAAGCTGCGACTTTAGCTGCATATCGAGAAGCAGCAGAAATAATGGATAAAACATTAATTCCCGCAGCCGATGCATTAAATAAAGCAAACCAGCAAGAACTAGAGCGTACTTATGCTCAAGAACAATTCTCTGCAAGCAAATCATTGTTTCTAATTATTGTATCTGGCTTATTAGTTACAGCTACACTTGTGTCCTTACAAATAGTTCTTAATAGGAGGACTAAACGTACACTAAATATACCGTTACTCGCAGCAACTTTTATAACTTCAAGTTTTCTTCTCTATACAATTATTTCTTTACTTTTAGCTTCAGAAAATCTACGAGTAGCCAAAGAAGATGCTTTCACATCTATTTATGCATTGCGTCAAAGTCGTGCTTTAGCATACAGCGCGAATGGTGATGAAAGCCGCTATTTACTTGATGCTGCATTTTCTCAGTCTCACGAGCGAAATTTCTTTGATAAAACAAATCAACTCATGAAGTTGCCTAATAGTCAATCCTTAGAAACAGTAATTACTGCATCTGCGAAGGGTGAAAAAGTAGCTGGTTTTACAGGTTTATTTGCTGATGCGTTAAATAATATTACCTTTGATGGAGAACGAGAAGCAACGGTGAAAACTCTTTCTACATTTAACGAGTATCTCAAAATTGATACTCAAATTCGTCAACTATACCGCAGTGGTAAACTTCAGGAAGCGATTGCTCTTTGTATTGGCAATAACCAAGGACAGTCAAACTGGGCTTTTGAAGAGTTTAAAAATGCTCACCAAAAAACTATGGATATTAATAAGGCTCAGTTTGACAGAGCTATTGAAAAAGGTTTTCAAAATGTTAATGGTTTTGAGGTGACAGCACCAATTGCTATGAGCGCTGTTGTATTCCTTACATTGTTTGGGCTTAGACCACGTTTGAAAGAGTATTCAAGATAGAAAGATAAATTCCCAATCTGTCATTGATTCTTGGTATTTGGGTTTATTTGCATTAGGAATGGCTGCTGCGGAAATTGGCTTTTCTCAAAAGGAATATTTAATTAAGATAAGAAATTTATTCCCTTGGGGTATGTTGGCTGCGATTGTTTCAGTTTTAGCTTTATCTTCCCCAATGATGGGATTGAGTTTAGAAGGATGGGTTAGCGAAAGTCTTGCTGGTTTGGCTGCTGCTTGCTTGATTATTTGTTGTACTAAATGTATTCTTGCAGAAAAAAATTCTATCTCTATTTTGCGAGTATTACAATCTTCTTGGGCTGTTGCTCTAGGCACTTTTTCTTATAGTCTTTACTTAACACATGTTTTGGTGTTAACTCCTTTAAATCAGTATCTTCATAGTTTAGATATTTCTTCTAGTACGATAGCTCTCATTCTTTATACTGTGACGGCACCTGTTTCTTTAGTACTTGCATATGCATTTTATCTAAAGTTTGAACGCCCTTTTATGTCGAATTTTTTGCAAAAACGTAAGGTGAAAGATGCTGTTGTTTAATCCGTAGAACCCCACCTCTAACGGATTTTAATTTGTAATTAGCTTAAAAGTAGAAATTATAAGCTGTTACATATTTTATTTTTGTATACCTGGGCGGGCAAGGATGCCCACCCCACAAGACCTTTATATTTTCTTTGTAGCTCACTCAATTGAAAATTAAAGCAAAGCACACGGTTTTTAGTCCTCTTTAGAGGACTTTAGCTTTCAGACAGAGAATTTATTCTCTGGCTACTCACCACAGCCTCCACCACTATCACCAGAACCACTATCACCAGAACCAGAAGAGTCACCACCCCCATGATGTCCTGAGGAATCCCACCATCCCCAACCACTACCGCAGCCTCCAGTAGCACAACCACCACTACCCCCACCACTACCGATACGGGGAGCGCTTGGATTCCTGATAAAATTTACAACACCAACAAGAAACCTTATCATCCCAAATCTTGATAACCAAAGCCCTATAAGTAGTTATGATACTACAATATTTCATATTATACAAACAGCAGAATCCCATCACTGTGGTTGGTAAGAGCTATGCAAAAGTATTTGAGGTAGCATAAATATTGGTATTAGCCTCACCGAAAAAATTATTGTTAATTTACTTATAAAAATTATGGCAAATTCTTTAATGTTAATTTTTCCTTATAAATATGAAGATATCTGGGTATTTGACGACAAAGCTGTTGGATTAGAAAGAGAGCCATTTGTGTGTGGAGTTCCCGAAATGATTGACACTCTTGTCGAAAATATTCCTAATGCTGATACAGGTTTCAAACTTATATTTTCACAACATCCATTCCCAGGATATCAGGCTGAGCTAACTTACTCACGTCCTGAGTATGGTGGACACTGGTATTCTTTGCAAGACAAAGAAGGATGGCTCTGTCCGGCTTTATTTAAATACTTTGATTCTGCACCTAAAAAAATCTACTGTAAAGCAGAGATAATTAGTACCAGATAAATATATATATATAATATTAATTATTTAAACCAATCAAAGTCGTTTTGATTGGTTATAACTTTAAATATCATGTTTTATCGCGGTCTCATAAAAATTATTAATAAGTTTTTCATCAACTTTACTAACATCCTGCCATACTTCACTGAAGTGAACTAGTTCTTTTGCTTCATCTAAAGATATTTTTTTAATTTCTTTCAATATGATAATTGACTGAGTTTTTGAGCATCCATTTTGCCTTAAAAAGCCAAGGACATACTCTAGATTTTTCCCTTCAGTCAGCATGGTTTTAGAAGATTTCACTAAGATTTCTCTACTTTCCATAAAATTACTCCTAATTGCCTTCTCAAATTTTTGTTAGGTCAATGTCTATATCAACATTTTTACCAAAACTAGCTCCGCTGACTCGTTTACCAGTAATTTTTAATCTTTCAAACCCAGCGGATTTTGCTTCTTGCATTAATTGATTTTTTAACTCTAGTATCTCTCTCGTTGATAGTTCAAATTTACGAACATCTTTTGGAAATATAGATATATTCTGAAGCTTAAGTGTTTTAGCTTCAATACCCACCTCAGCAGCTACTTCTAAAAGACCTTTTGAAGTTGAAAATTCTTTTAAAAGAACTTCGCCATCCTCAAAACCACCAAAACTACTAGGACTAGATTCCATATTATAATTACAAATATAGCAAACCTATTTAAATCATGAGCATAAAATTTGATAAATCTCATGCGTAAACCAGAGTTTCCTTCACAGGATGAACTCTAAACTGCAAAAAGCATGATATCACGGCATATTCGCAAGCTATCTAGGATTGTTGTATTAAATAACAAAAACATATTACTTATGGATATTGTAGAAATTCTCAAAGAAGACTATAAAAGATTTCCAGCTAATCAAACTTACGATATTTACGCTCCTGATGTTTATTTCAAAGACCCTCTCAACAAATTTAATGGTGTAGGACGCTACAAGCTGATGATTAAGTTCATCGAGACTTGTTTTATGAATTGCAAAATGGACTTACACAACATTCAGCGAGAGGGAGACACCATAAAAACCGAATGGACGTTAAATTGGAATACACCCCTCCCCTGGAAACCACGGATTTCCATTCCTGGTTGGAGTGAACTAGGTCTCAACTCAGAAGGACTAATTGCTTCCCACATAGATTATTGGCATTGTTCCCCTCTAGATGTAGTCAAACAGCATTTCTTTGCTAAAAACCCTTCATAATGTAAATAAATGTAAATATTTTTCAGATAGGACAGAGTTATTCATGCGTGTAATTTTAATGACGGGCAAAGGTGGCGTGGGCAAAACCTCTGTAGCCGCTGCTACCGGACTCCGTTGTGCTGAGCTAGGTTACCGTACCCTGGTTTTAAGTACAGACCCTGCTCACTCATTAGCGGACAGTTTTGACATGGAGTTGGGACACGACCCTAAGCAAATTCGTCCTAACTTGTGGGGTGCGGAGTTGGATGCTCTGATGGAATTGGAGGCTAACTGGGGAAGTGTTAAGCGTTATATTACTCAGGTTTTACAAGCGCGAGGTTTAGAAGGAATCCAAGCTGAAGAGTTAGCAATTTTACCTGGTATGGATGAAATTTTCGGCTTGGTGAGGATGAAGCGTCACTATGATGAAGGTATATATGATGTATTAATTATTGACTCCGCTCCTACGGGGACTGCACTGCGGCTTTTGAGTTTACCGGAAGTCAGTGGTTGGTACATGCGACGTTTTTATAAGCCGTTACAAGGTATATCGGTTGCTCTCAGACCTTTAGTTGAGCCAATTTTCCGTCCTATTGCTGGTTTTTCTTTACCTGATAAAGAAGTGATGGATGCTCCTTATGAGTTTTATGAACAAATAGAAGCTTTGGAGAAAGTCCTAACAGATAATACTCAAACTTCTGTGCGTCTTGTTACTAACCCCGAAAAAATGGTGATTAAAGAGTCACTTCGCGCTCATGCTTATTTAAGTTTATACAGTGTGGCTACGGATTTAGTCATCGCAAATCGTATTATTCCCGAAGAAGTTCAAGACCCATTTTTCCAACGTTGGAAGCAAAATCAGGCACAATATCGTCAAGAAATTCATGATAACTTTTTGCCTTTACCTGTGAAAGAAGTACCACTTTTTTCTGAAGAACTTTGTGGTTTGGAAGCATTAGAACGTTTGAAAAATACTTTGTATAAAGATGAAGACCCTGCTCAGGTTTATTACAAAGAAACTACTATCAAAGTAGTAAAAGAACAAAATCACTATAGTTTGGAATTGTATTTACCTGGTATACCCAAAAATCAAATTCAACTCAATAAAAATGCTGATGAATTAAATATTAGAATTGGGAACCACCGTCGAAACTTAGTTTTACCCCAAGCTTTGGCTGCACTACAACCATCTGGGGCAAAAATGGAAGACGATTTTCTCAAAATTCGTTTCTCTTAAAAGATTATGTAGAGACGTTACATGTAACGTCTTTACAAAT
>JAESGU010000074.1_pt1 | contig 70973 bp, 72 predicted proteins | sample 9266271 | NCBI WGS metagenome assembly JAESGU01 (sample SAMN15740544, study PRJNA653495) | algae metagenome | isolation source: Scytonematopsis contorta HA4267-MV1 and co-occurring heterotrophs from mud... | place: USA: Palolo Valley Trail, Honolulu, Hawaii | collected 2009-07-25
GCGCCATCCGCTGCCACGCCGCATCGCTCAGCACCAAACGATCCATAACGCTCAAGGCCACCTCCCCAAAGGAAGCCTTCAATCACGCCAAACCCAATTCGGGAATCCCTAGAGTCCACAGGACCTAAGGCAGCGCCTTCGCCCACGCCGCCAGCGCCGCCGCGGTGGCCGCCGGCTGTTCCGGCACCAGCGCATGCCCGGCATTCCCGATCACGTCCAGGACCGCCATCGGCCCCACCGCCGCGCGCAGCGCCTCAAGGGTGGGCGGCGGCGAGATGGTGTCCTGCGCCGCGCCCAGATACAGCAGCGGCTTCGCCGTGGCCGCGCGCAGCCAGGCGCGATCCTGCGTCGCGGTCGCGGCCTCGCGCTGCCGCGCCGCGACCTCCGGGTGCCAGCCGGCCAGCCAGACCCGCGCATCGTTGCCCGGTGCGAAATAGGCGCGCCGCAGATGCTGAAGCCGCTGGTCGTCGGAAAGCCGCATGTCGAAGCTGCCGTTGATCGACTCGCGGATCGTGGGATCGACCGTCGTGCCCAGCAATGCAGCCACCATGGCCACGCCCCGTACCAGGTCCGGCCGGTCGTGTGCCAGCACGCGCGCCACCCAGTTGCCGGCGGCGTGCCCGGCCACCACCGCCGGACCACCGCCCTCGGCCTCGATCACCACGGCCACGTCGGCTGCCATGTCGTGCAGCGTGGCGCCTGGCGGCAGGGCCGAGGAAGCGCCGATGCCGCGCGGTTCCGGCCGCAGCACGCGAAACCCCTCTCGCGCAAGCAGGGGGGCGATGCCGTCGAAATCCTCGGCGCCGCGGCCCAGCGAGGGGATCAGCACCAGCAGCCTGCCCACGCCGTCGGCGTGGTACGCAATGCGCGCGTCGCCCCGCGTGATCACGCGCGGTTCAGCCGCGTGCGCGGCGCCGGCGGCAAGCGTCATGGCAAGCAGTGTGCGGCGGCGCACACGTTATCTCCCGGTGAAGCGCGGGGTGCGCTTTTCGGCGAAGGCGCGCTGCGCTTCCTTCGTGTCCTCGGTGGCCGACAGCGCCACCGTTTGCGACTGCTCGTAGCGATAGCCTTCGTGCAGCGGCAGGTACTCGGTGAGCGCAAAACTGCGCTTGGCGGCGCGCACGGCACCGGGGCTTTTCGCCGCGATCTCCCGTGCAATGCCAAGCGCCGTGGGCATCACCTGGTCGGCCGCGACGCAGGCCGAGACCACGTTCATGCGCAGCAGCTCCGGCCCCAGGATGCGTCGGGCGGAAAAAATCAGCAGCCGCGCATCCGACTGGCGGAAATGCCGCAGCACGTGCCGCACGCCGCCGGCCAGGCCCACATCGACCTCGGTCATCGACAGGAACGCGGTTTCGGACGCCACCAGGATGTCGCAGCACAGCGCCAGCACGCAGCCGGCGCCGATGGCGGCACCATTGATCGCGCCGATCACCGGCTTCTCGCACTCCATCACCGCATCGAAGCTGGCGCGCACCTGGCGGTTGTGGCGCGGATAGGCGCCAGGGTCGGTGGCGTCGGGGCGCTCCTTCAGGTCGGCGCCGGCCGAGAAGGTTTTTCCATCGCCGGTCAGCACGATGGCGCGCACATCGGCACGGTCGTGCAGGGTGTCGAACAGTTTCACGATCTCGTCGCGGAAGGCGCGGTTCTGCGCGTTCACCGGCGGGCGGCGCATGGTGACCGTGGCGACGCCGTCGGTCACATCCAGCGCGAAGCATTCCAGCGCGGGCAACTGCATGGCGGCTACTCCAGCCTGATGTCGCCGGCGCGCACGATCGCACCCCAGGCGTCGTGCTCCGTGCGCAGCTGGGCGGCAAACTGGGTGGGCGTGCTGCCGACCACGCGGCCGCCCTGGTCATCCAGCCGCCGGCGCGTTTCCGGATCGGCAAGTGCCGCGGCCAGCGCCTGGTGCAGCAGCGCGATGCGATCGGGCGCCACGCCGGCGGGGGCCAGCAGCCCATACAGCGTTTCCGAGACCACGCCCGGCACGCCGGCTTCCGCCATCGTGGGCAGGTCGGGCAGCAACGCCGAACGCTCCGGACTGGTGATGGCGAGCGCGCGCAGCGCGCCGCCCCGCACCTGCGGCAGCAGCACCGGCACGTCGGCCAGCATGAACTGGATGCGTCCGCCCAGCAGGTCGGTGATGGCAGGTGCCGCGCCGCGATAGGGCACGTGCGTGACCTCGATGCCGGCACGCTGGCGGAACATTTCCGCCGCCAGGTGCAGCGAGCTGCCGATACCGGCGGACCCGTATGCCAGGTCGCCGGGCTTGGCCTTGGCCAGCGCAACAAGCTCGGCCACCGAGGCCGCGGGCACGCCGGGCGCCACCACCAGCAGCTGCGGCACGGCCAGCACCTGGCCGATTGGTGCCAGGTCCTTCAGCGCATCGTACGGCATGCGCGGGTTGAGGTGCGGCAGGATCACCAGCGCACCGCTGCTGCCCAGGCCGATGGTGTGGCCATCGGGCCGCGCGCGCGCCACCGCCTCCACGCCCACCACGCCGCCGGCGCCGGAGCGATTCTCGATGACCAGCGGCCGGCCCAGCACGCCGCGCATGCCGGGTTCCAGCAGGCGTGCGATGGCATCGGCCGGCCCACCCGGCGGGAACGGCACGAACAGCCGCACCGGCTGGTCCGGAAAATTCTGGGCCATCGCCGGCGTGGCCAGGGCCGCGAGCATCGCGGCGCGGCGGGTGATCACCATGCGGGCTCTCCCTGGGCGGGCGGCAAGGCCACCAGGCCGTCATCCACCAGGTGCTGCAACGGCGGCGGCGTGCCGTCGGGCAGGGGAATTTCGTGCGCGTTCAGCGTCATCGAAACCATGGTGTAGTAGCCGATCAGGGCAGTCAGCTCGACCACCCCCGCCGTGCCGAAGCGTACCTTCACGGCCTGGTGCAGCGCTGCCGGCACCTGGCCGTGCAGTTGCAGCGCGCGAGCATAGGCATAGATCAGCCCGTCATCCTTCTGTTCCAGCACAGGCGGCGCGGCGATGCGGATTGCCTCGATGATGGCGTCGGGCAGGCCGGCGGCGCGGGCGGCGCGGGCATGCGCCCACCACTCGATCTGGCTGGTCCAGCGGCGCGCCGTGACCAGGATGGCGAGTTCGGAAAGCCGCTTCGGCAGCGAGGTGTCGAACCGCAGTTTCTCGCCCAGCGCCGACCAGCGCGCAGCCAGGTCGGGGTTGTGGATCACGGCGCGCAGCGGCCCCACGAAGGCGCCGCGCGGGCCGGCCACCACCGCGTCGTACACGGCGCGCTGCGCCGGGGTCATCCGCTCCGGCGGCGGCAGGTCGATACGGGCAGCCTGTGGCGCCGGCGCATGCATCAGATCACTCCCCCCATTCAAATCACGCCCTTGTCGCGCAGCACTGCCTGCGCCGCGGCATCGAAGCGCAACTCGGCCAGGATGGATGCGGTGTGCTGGCCAAGCGTGGGCGGCGCGCGGTCGAATGCCAACGGTGCGTTCGCGAAACGCAGCGGGCTGACCACGCTGGGCACCTGGCCGGCGACCGGGTGCGGCAGGTGGCGCAGCATGTCGCGATGCCGGAGCTGTGGATCGTCGAACACTTCGGGCACCGTGTTGATCGGGCCGCACGGCACGCCCGCATCGTCCAGCGCGCGCGTAAGCTCGGCCTTCGGCAACGCGCGAAGCCGCGGCACCAGCAGGTCCAGTAGCGCGGGCAGGTTGCGCACCCGCCCGGCATTGGTGGCGAAGCGCGCATCCGTGGCCCATTCGGGCCGGCCCAGCACCTGGCACAGTTTCGCGAATTGCGCGTCGTTGCCGCAGGCCAGCACGATCTGGCCATCGGCGCAGGCGAACACATCCTGCGGCTGGATATTGGGGTGGCGGTTGCCGCCCTGCTGCGGCACGCGGCCCGACATCAGCCAGTTCATCGCCTGGTTGGCCAGGAACGCCGCCTGCACATCCAGCATGGCAAGGTCGATATACTCGCCCTGCCCGGTCGCGTTCCGGCGATGCAGCGCGGCCAGCACGGCGACGGCGGCGTACATGCCGGTCATCAGATCGACGATCGGCACGCCCACTTTCTGCGGCCCGCCGCCCGGCGCATCCGGGCGTTCGCCGGTCACGCTCATCAGGCCCCCCATGGCCTGGATGGCGAAGTCGTACGCCGCCTGGTCGCGCCGCGGGCCATCCTGCCCGAAGCCGGTGACCGAGCAGTAGATCAGCCGCGGATTGACCGCCGAGAGTGCGGCGTAGTCCAGGCCATGGCGCGCCAGGGCACCGGCCTTGAAATTCTCCAGCACGATGTCGCTGCGCGCCGCCAGGTCGCGCAGGATTGCCTGCGCCTCGGGCTTGGCGATGTCGAGCGTGAGCGACCGCTTGCCGCGATTGACCGACAGGAAATAGCCGGCATCGCGCGTGGGATTGCCGGTCGCATCCTTGAGGAAGGGCGGCCCCCAGCCGCGCGTGTCATCGCCGGTGCCGGGGCGCTCCACCTTGATCACGTCCGCGCCCAGGTCGGCCAGCACCTGTGTGGCCCAGGGTGCCGCCATGATGCGGCTGAGGTCGAGCACACAGATGCCGGCCAGCGGGCCCTTCGCCGCGGTGTCAGGCATCGTCCACCACCTGCGTGGCCTGCACCGAGGGGCGGGCGGAGAAGCTCTCGTGCCACGCGGCAAGCTGCGGATGCGCTTCCCGCCATGCCAGGGCGGCGAAGCGGAAATCGAGATAGGACAGCGCGCAGCCGATCGCGATATGGCCGATGCCGAACGGCGTGGCGGTGAGGTCGGGTGCCAGATCCTCCAGCGCGGCCAGGCTTGCCTGGGTTTTCAGTGCGAAGGCATCCAGCAGCACCTGCATGGGCGCGGCACGCTCGCGCTCGTTGCGCCAAAGGATCAGCGCATCGAGCATGCCGTTGCCCAGCGCGTGGCGCGTGAGTGCCGCGAAGCGCGCGGGGCCGGATGGCGGGAACAATTTTGGCCCGGCATGCAGCGTATCGAGGTATTCGCAGATCACCACGCTGTCGTACAGCGTGCTGCCATCCGGCAGCACCAGCGTGGGGATCTTGCCCAGGGGATTGTCCGGCAGCAGGGCGCGGTTCGGCGCGACCATCGCCACCTTCGTGCGCACCGTTTCGATCCGCCCCACCGTGCCGGTTTCGTGCGCCGCGATCATCACCTTGCGCACGAAGGGTGAGCGGGGCGACCAGTGCAGGCGCATTCCGGCCACGTTCCCGTCCCCTTCACCACCACCTGCCTCTATAGGCCAGTTCTATGACCTTTAGCAGCCGGCGCCGCGGTCGTCCATCCCCTGGGCCCTGGTCGAAAGCTTCACGTCCAGCCGCACCACATCGCCGCGATAGATGCCATCGGCCACCAGCACCAGCTCGCCGTGCTGGTCGATCGCGGTGCGGCGCACATGCGCCACGGGCGCACTGAGCCTGATCTTCAGCCGCGCCGCCGTCTCGACGTCGGCCGACCCGATGGTCAGCGTCTGGCGCGCATCGCTGATCAGAACCCCCGGCAGGCTGGCCACCAGGTTCAGCGCGGTGCGCGACTTCAGCGCGGCGGGTGTGACCTTCCGCCAGAGCCGTTCATCAAGATACAGATCGGCCAGAAGAAACGGCTTCCCGTCGCGCCAATGCCGCCGGACGAGATGCCGATAGGCGCGGGCAGGCCGGCCGAGTTCCGGAACCAGCAGCGGCGGCGTGTCGCCGCGGCGATTGCCAAGAATCTCGATACGCGCACCGGGGCGGGAACGCAAAAGGCCGTTCCAGTCGGTCTCGACCTCGCACCACAGTTTTTCCCGCAATGCCGCGCGCACGAAAGTGCCCTTGGCGCGGAAGCGCTCGATCAGCCCTTCCTCGGCCAACTGGTCCAGCGCCTGGCGGATGGTGGCGCGCGCCACGCCGCATTCGGCCGCCAGCGCATCCACGGTGGGGATCTGCGCGCCGGCGCGCCAGGCCCCCGAGTCGATGCGCTGGCGGAACAGCGTGGCCAGTTGGATGTAGCGCGAAACCGCACTTTGCGTGAGGTCGATCACCGAGCCCCGCATCTCAGATGACGCCGGCGATCGCGGCCGAAAGCCGCGCGATCATGGCCGCGCGGGTCTCGTGCGTCAGCGACGCGTAGTGCGGCGCCAGCACCACGTTCCGCAAGGTCAGGAACCGGTCGTCGAGGCCTGGTTCCGCGGCGAACACGTCCAGCCCCGCGCCGGCGATGGCGCGGCTCTCGAGTGCGTCGAGCAGGGCCGCCTCGTCCACCACCGACCCGCGGGCGATGTTGATCAGGAAACCCTTCGGACCCAGCGCCGCCAGGACGGCTGCGTCGATGATGTGGTGCGTTGCGGCACCTCCCGGCATGCACAGCACCAGCACGTCGGCGCCGGTGGCCAGGCTGAGCAGGTCCGGCTGGTAGCGCCATGGCAGGCCAGGTTTTTCGCGCGGGCCCGTATAGGCGACATGCATGCCGATGCCGGCAAGCTTGCGCGCCACCACCTGGCCGATCCTGCCCAGGCCCACGATGCCGGCTGCCTTGCCGCCCAGCCGCACGCCGGGCGCCATGCGCTCCCTGGCCCAGCGCCCATCACGCACGAAGCGGTCAGCTTCGACCACGCGGCGGGCGATGCCGTACAGCAGCGCCACCGCGAAATCCCCCGTATCCTCGGTCAGTTCGTCGGGCGTGTTGGCCACCGTGATGCCGCGCGATGCGGCGGCCGCCATGTCGATCCGGTCAAGCCCCGCGCCGTTGCACGCCACCAGCTTCAGGTCCGGCAGCCGCCCCAGCAGCGCCGTATCCACCCCCGCCATGCTGGTGGTGACGGCGACGCTGTAGCCCGGCAGCGCGCCCGGCCCAAGTGCGGACAGTTCGACCAGCGTGTGCTGCGCGGCCAGCGCCTGGCGCAGGTCGGCCGGGATCGCGGCCAGGACAAGAACGGGGGCTGCACGCTTGCCGGTCTGCATGCCGCGATCTATAAGCCGGCGCAGCACGAAAGGCCATAGTTGTGGCCTTTTGCCGGGAACCTTCGCGCATGCCCATCACCTACGACGCCATGAAGCAGGTGACCGCCCGGCTCTACGAATGGTCATTGAAGAAGGTGCCCGATGACACGCTGGCGGCACTGCGTGCCGCCGAACAGGCGGAAACCCACGACGTGGCCAAGCGCACGCTGGGCATCCTGCTGAAAAGTGCCATCGCGGCCGAAACCCAGGATCGCATGGTGTGCTCGGATGCCGGGGTGCCCGTGTACTTCGTGCAACTCGGCACCAGCATCCGCATCGAAGGCGACATCAAGCAGGCCATCACCGACGGCTTCGCGCAGCTTGTCGCCACCATCGATCCGCCGATCCTGAAGCATGTGACAAACCCGCTGACGCTGGAGCGTGGCTATGCCGGCAAGGACATGCCCATCGTCACGTGGGACGTGATCAGCGGTGCCGACTACGTCGATATCACCTGCCAGCCCAAGGCGCTTGGCTCGGGCCGCTGGGCGGCGCTGGAAATCTTCTCGTTCCCGACGCTCGCCACGATCGAGGAATACATCATGCAGTGCGTGTTGAAGGCCGGGTCGCAGCACTGCCCGCCGGTGATCATGGGGGTCGGCATCGGCGGCACCTTCGACCACTGCGCCAAGCTTGCGAAGCAGGCCACGCTGCGGCGGCTGGGCACGAAGAACCCCGAGCCCATCCTGGCCGCCATGGAAGCAAGGCTGCTGGAAGCGGTGAACGCCACCGGCTTCGGCCCCATGGGCACCGGCGGCGACACCACGGCACTGGCGGTGCATGTTGAATACGCCAGCGGCCACGGCTTCACGCCGGTGGCGGTTGCGTTCAACTGCTGGATCAACCGCCGCACCCGCGCGCGCCTGTACGACGATGGCCGCATGGAACGCATCGAATGACTCTGCGCCGCATCACCCTGCCGCTGTCGCCGGACGCAGCGCGCACGCTTCGTGCCGGCGAGATGGTGCTGCTGGATGGCGAAATCGTCATCACCGCCGGCATGCCCACCATCCAGCGCCTGCTGGACGGGATCGACGCCGGCCAGCCGCCGCCCTGCGACCTGCGCGGCGCCGCCCTGTTCCACCTGGGCAGCCACAGCGAGGACGCGCCGGATGGCGCGCTTGTGGTGCGCTACATGAACCCCACCACCAGCACGCGCTTCAACGCCATGATGCCGAAGCTGATCCGCCACTTCGGCCTGGGCGCGGTCGGCGGCAAGGGTGGGCTCGACGCCGCCTGCGCCGCCGCCATGCACGAGGTGGGGTGCGTGTATCTGGGCTTCTTCGGGGGCGCCGCACCCCTGCTGACCGACGCCATCCGCGCTGTCGTGCGCGTGGACTTCCCCGACATGATCGCGCACTACCGCCTGGTCACGCTTCGGGTCGAGGCGCTGGGGCCGGTGACCGTGGGCATCGATGCCCACGGCAACAGCCTGTATGACACCCTGCAGTCCCGCGCCCAATCGCGCCTGCCGCAGATCCTGGCGCGCCTGGCCGCGGCGCGGGGCCAGGCGTGAGGGCAGCGCTATCGCAGGGCGCGCGGTGCCAGCACGATGTCCTTGGAGTTGTATCGCCCGGGCACACTGGAATCGAACTCAGCCGCGGCCACCGGCACGATCGTGTCGCTGCCATAGGCCGGGACCACGTTGATCGTGGCACCCCAGTCCAGCGCGATCCCGCGCAGCGCATCGCCCAGGCGCACGGCTTCCGGCAGCACCTCGATCACCAAAGTGGGGCGCGTCGCGTCCAGCACGGGGCGCGCGGCCAGCAGCAGTTCGGCCTCGATCCCCTCGGCGTCGATCTTGATCAGGTCACGACCAGCGGCCAGGGTGGCGACCGGCAGGCCATCGACCAGCAGATGGCGGTCACTGCCGCGGCCCGTCACCTCGACGCCCTGGTCAAGATGCGCGCCCACAGGCAGGGCGTGGGCCTCTGACGGCACGTTCAGGCTCACCTTGCGGGGTTCGCGATCCGGGATCACCGCGGTCTGCAGAACCTCGACCCGGTCCAGCGCATTGCGCGCCAGGTTGCCGCGCAGCACGTCGGCGATCTGCGGCAGCGGCTCGACCACGGTGTAGCGGCCGCGGCAGGCGCTGGCACCCAGCACGCTGAACAGCCCGATATTGCCGCCCACCTCCAGAACGTTGGCGGCATCGGCACACAACTCGGGCCACAACGAGCCCAGGCGGCCTTCATAGCCTTGCACGCCGAACCACTACACGGCGTCCATCACCATCGAGTCCGACGCGGCGAAGCACAGATCCGGCCGATCGACCGGCCTGATCTCGTGGATCTCGCGGGACAGCTTGCGGCCACGTGAAGCAGCCTTCACCAGCACATGGGCCACGTTCCGACGCAGCGTGCCGCGCGGTGCCAGCGTGGCCAGGCGGCGCAGCGGGGTCAGCCAGGCAAGCGGCACGGCGTGCATCAGGTTCAGGCTGCATTCTCCAGCAAACGCAGCGCCGCGGCGGTCCTTTCGGCGCGCAGTTTCGTGGAATACTCCGCCTCCAGCCGCGCCCTGCCGGCCTGGCCCATCACCAGGCAGCGCGCGGGATCATCCCACAGCGTCGCGATTGCCTGGCTGAGCGCCGGCACGTCGTCCACCGGCGGCATCAGCCCGGTCACGCCCGGCACCACCAGTTCGACCACGCCGGAGGACGCGGTCATGACCGTGGGCTTGCCCATCGCCATCGCTTCCAGCACCGAGGTCTGGCCGCCCGGCGAAATGCGTTCGCGCAACGGCAGCACCACCAGGCGCGCGTTGTTGTACAGGTCGCGCAGGGCGGCATAGTCGATACGCTGGGCAATCACCTCGATCCGTGCGCGGCACGCGCTGGGCAGCGTCACCGGCAGGCGGGTCAACAGGCGCAGATGCAGGTCAAGCGGCGCCACGGCGTCGATCAGCGCCTGGAAGTCGCGCGCCTTGTCGTTGCCCACCGCCAGCACGTAGTCCTGCCTGGCGCCCGGCATCGGACGGAAGAAGTCATCGTCCATCTGCGGGCCGACATAGAAGGGCGGGCGGCGCAGCCGGTACTGCTGCGTCAGGTAGCGGCCCTGCGCGTGGGTCTGGATCAGCACCAGTTCGACCCTGGGCAGCACGAAATCCTGCACCATCCGGCGCGGCCGCCAGTTGGCGTGATCGGAATCGTGCATGACCACGATCGGCGTGCGACTGCCGAACAGGCGGCGCAGCAAAAGCGGCATCACCGCGCCACTTTCGGCAAACGACATGATGGCGGCGGCGTCGCGCCGTCGCGTCAGGGTCCAGACGGCACGGGCCGGATCGATCGCGCGCCACACGGCATGGGCATGGCCCAGCGGGTTCCAGGGTGGCTTGAAGAACAGCACGTATTCGCCGTCGAAGCCGTATTCGCGCATCGCATCCAGGCCGGCGCGGCGGTTTGGCCCCGGCCCGGTCGGCCTGGCCAGGGTCGGGTCTTCGTAGTCGCTCAGGAACACGAATTTGCGCATGCCAGGGCCCGCTTCAGACCACCGACGGATTCGGGCCGCGGCGACCTGGGGCAGGGCCGCAGCTGTCGGGCAAGTGCCGAGGCCCGACCCATGACATGGTGGGCGCACCAGGGCTCGAACCTGGGACCCGCTGATTAAGAGTCAGCTGCTCTACCAACTGAGCTATGCGCCCCCGTGCCGGGAGACGCGGCCTATAGCAACTGCCCCTGGGCACGACAAGCGGGCCGGGCCGGGCCAGCCCTGCATGGGCCGGCGATCGGCATGGCGCCAGGCGCGCGCCTGCGCGGCCGGGCGGGGCGGGGGGCCGGGGGCGCGGCATTTCAGCGCCGCTCCTCCTCGCCGGCGATCTCGACGTCGCGGTGCACATGCACGCTCATCAGCAGGCCGAAGCCCAGCATCACGGTCAGCATGCTGGACCCGCCGTGGCTCACCAGCGGCAGCGGCACGCCGCCCACCGGGATCAGGCCCATGTTCATCGCCACGTTCACGAACACATACAGGAAGAAGTTGATGGTGATGCCGGCCGCCAGCAGCCTGCCGAACTGGTGCCGGCAGCGCATGGCGATCGCCAGGCCATAGGCCACGATCAGCAGGTTCAGCGCGAGCAGGCCGAGTGCGCCCACCATGCCCCATTCCTCGGCCCAGAGGGTGAAGATGAAGTCGGTCTGCTTCTCGGGCAGGAAGTTCAGCTGGCTTTGCGTGCCGGAAAGCCAGCCCTTGCCCCACAGCCCGCCCGAGCCCAGCGCGATCTTGCTTTGGATGGTGTGGTAGCCGGCGCCCAGCGGATCGCTTTCGGGATTGAGGAAGGTGGTGATGCGCGCCTTCTGGTAGTCCTTCAGCTGCTCATAGGCGATCGGCAGGATCGCCGCGGCACCGCCGATGGCCAGCGCGAACTTCCACCAGCGCACCCCGGCCAGGAAGAATATCGCACCCCCCAGCATCAGGCAGATCAGCGCATTGCCCAGGTTGGGCTGTTTCAGGATCAAGCCCGCCGGGATCAGGACCGCGACCAGCGCGGGGATCAGGTACAGCGGATTGCCCATGCGTTCGTGGCTGGCGCGGCGAAAATACGACGCCAGCGCCACGCACAGAAACATCTTCATCAGTTCGCTGGGCTGCACCTGGATGGGGCCGAGGTCAAGCCAGCGCTGCGCCCCCTTGCCGACCTGGCCGTGCATGGCCACCAGCAGCAAAAGCCCGATGCCGCCCAGGTACAGCACCCAGGCGAAGCGCAGGATCAGGCGGATATCGACCAGCGCCAGGCCGACCAGCAGGATCAGCCCGAAGCCGAAGCGCAGCGCATGGCGCGACGCCCAGGGCTCCGCCGCACCGCCGGCGGCCGAGAACAGCGCGGCATAGCCGACGCCGGCCAGGCACGCCAGCAGCAGCACCAGCGGCCAGGAGATCTGGAACAGTTTCTCCGGCACACCCATGCCGCGCGGCGCGGAAAGGCGGCGAGCGTAGGCCATGCCCTAGCCGCGCTCCCGCAGGTTTTCGGCGGTGCGCATCGGCGCGGCGGGCGCCGGCGGGCGGCGCGCCGGATCGCGGGCCAGCACCTCGGCCATGATGTCGCGCGCCACAGGGGCCGCGGCGGTCGAGCCGCCGCCGCCATGCTCGATGATCACGGCGATGGCATAGGCCGGCGCCTCGTATGGCGCATAGGCCACGAACAGCGCGTGGTCGCGATGATCCCACGGGCGGTTGGCGTTGCTGGTCACGCCCCGCTGGCGATCCGCCATGGTGATGCGGCGCACCTGGGTGGTGCCGGTCTTGCCCGCCATCAGCTGGCGGTCCGGCAGGCGGCTCGCGTTGGCGGTGCCGCCCGCCTCGTTCACCACCGCGTTCATGGCTTCGCGCACCAGGCGCAGGTTGCGTTCCTGCACGCCCAGGCTGGGCCAGTGCTCCGGCCGGTCGCCGCGCTGCACCACGCCGCCGATGGCGCGCGTCAGGTGCGGCTTCACGGCGCGGCCGGTGGCGATGCGCGCGGTCATGGTGGCCAGTTGCAGGGGTGTCGATTGGATGAAGCCCTGGCCGATGCCGTGGATCAGCGTTTCGCCCAGCTGCCAGGCGACGCCCGTGGCGCCCTGCTTCCAGGCGCGGGTCGGCATCAGCCCGGCGCGGGCACCCTGCAGCTCGATGCCGGTCTCGACGCCCAGGCAGAAGCGGTTCGCCATGGCGGCGACGCGGTCGATGCCCAGCCGTTTCGCAACTTCGTAGAAGTAGCAGTCGCAGGAATGCTTGATGCCGGCGCGCAGATCAACGCCGCCATGGCCTTCCTTTTTCCAGCAGTGGAAGCGGGCATCGCCCAGCTCGACGTAGCCGTTGCAGGGCACGCGCTCGCCCGGGCTGATCACATTGGCCTCCAGCCCGGCCAGCGCCACCACCATCTTGAAGGTGCTGCCGGGCCCGTACAGGCCGCTGATCGCCTTGTTGGTCAGCGGCTTGCGCCGGTTGGCCATCCAGGCCCGCCACTGCGCGGCGGACACGCCGCTGTTGAACTGGCTGGGGTCGAAGCTGGGCGAGGATGCCATCGCCATCACCTCGCCATTGCGCGCGTCCAGCACCACGGCGGCGGCACTCTCGCTGGCGATGCGCTGCATGGCGAAGCGCTGCAGGGCTTCGTCGATGGTCAGCGTCACGTCCTGGCCGGGCGTGCCTTCCTGCCGGGCCAGCTCGCGGATCACGCGGCCCACGGCGTTCACTTCCAGCTGGATCGCCCCGGCCCGGCCGCGCAGCGCCCGGTCGTGCACCTTCTCCATGCCGGCGCGGCCGATGCGCACGCCGGGCAGCGCCAGCAGCGGATCGTCGTCGGCCGCCACATCGGCCTCGGCCGGGGGCGCGACATAGCCCAGCACATGGGCGAATTCCTCGCCATGCGGGTAGAGCCTGGTGGCGCCGCGGTCGATCAGGATGCCGGGCAGGTCGGGCGCGTTGACCTCCAGCCGCGCCATGTCGTCCCAGGACAGGAACTCACGCACGTTCACCGGCACGAAGCGGCGCTGGCGGCGCGTGTCGCGCTCGATCCGCGCGCGCTCGGCTTCGCTCAGCGGCACGAGTTCGGTGAAGGTGGCAAGCGTGGCCTGCACGTCGGGCGCCTGTTCGGCCACCAGCATGGCGCGGAAATTCTCGCGGTTGCCGGCGACCGGCGCGCCGTGCCGGTCAAGGATGCGCCCCCTGGGAGGCGCGATCAGGCGCAGCGAGATGCGGTTTTCCTCGGCAAGGGTGACGTATTTCTCGGCCTCGACGACCTGCAGCTGATAAAGCCGCCCGGCCAGCAGGGCCAGCAGGCCCAGCTGGCCGCCGCCCAGCAGCAGGGCGCGGCGGGTGAAGCGGGTGCGCCGCGAGGTTTCCTTTTTCACCCCTCCAGCTCCGCCAGCCACCGGTCGGCGCGGCCCATCACGAAGGCCAGCGCCGGATACAGCGCCACGGTCAGGCCGAACTGGAACAGCGCGGGTTCCAGCGGCATCAGGCGCACGGACAGCAGCGATGCCAGCAGCCAGGTCAGCGCCTGGGTCAGCGCGGCATAGAGCAGGAAGAACAGCCAGGCGCCAAGCGCACTTTGCCGCAGCAGGCGGCGGCGATTGACGTCCACCATGCTGGCCAGCAGCAGCAGCACCAGGGGGGATACCCCCAGCGGTGCGGCGCCCAGCAGGTCGGCCAGCAGGCCGATGCCGAACACCGCGGCCGGCGGCACCAGGCCAGGCCGCCAGATCGACCAGAAATAGACGATCGGCACGGCGAAGGCCGGCGCCAGGCCGCGCAGGCCAGGCAGGCCCAGCGGCACGCCGGACAGCACCAGCAGCGCCACCGCCAGCGCCGTGGGCAGTGCGGCGCGCGCCGTGCGGTCCAACCGCTGCAGCAGGGTCAGGCGCCGTTCCATCCTAGCGGCGCCTGGGGGTGGCGCCGTCGGGGCGCGCCACCGCCTCGGGCGGCAGGATGCCGGACAGGCCGAAATCGAACACGCGCACCAGCTCCAGCCGGTCAAGATCGGCGAAGGGCTCGACCTCCATGCCCGACCGGCCCATCACCACCACGCCCACCGGCAGGCCGGGCGGAAACGCATTGGCCTGCGCGGCGGTGACGATGCGATCGCCCGGCTGCGGCGGCGCGCTGCCATCCAGCCAGTGCGCCAGGCGCGGGCGCGGGCCATTGGTGCCGGTCAGGATCGCGGTGGCGCGGGTGCGCTCGACCACCACGGGGATGCGGCTGTTGATGTCGGTCATCAGCAGCACCCTGGCCGAGCGCGACCCCACGTCGGTCACGCGCCCCACCAGGCCGCGCGCATCCAGCGCCACCTGGCCCTTGGCCACGGGGGTCTGGGGGCCGGTGGCGATCAGCACGGCGCGGGCATAGGCGCCGCCGGCATCGGCCACCACGCGGGCGCTGCGGAAGGTGCCGCGGGCTTCCGGCACGAAGCCCAGCTGGGCGCGCAGCTGCGCCAGCTCGTTTTCAAGGCGATAGGCCGAATCCTGCCACTGCCGCAGCCGCGCATTCTCCTCGCGCAGGCGGGCGTTTTCGGAGCGCAGGTTCACCAGCTCCTGTGCTTCCTCGACGATGTCGCGCACGGTGCGGGCGGGTTCGGCCAGCACGGCATAAACCGGCGCCAGCAGGTCGGAGACGCGCACCCGCAGCCGCTCGGCCAGCAGCGCATCGGCCTTGCCCAGCAGCATCAGCCCGAAACTGGCGGCCACCAGCAGCGGCAGCACCAGCCGGGCGAGCGCCTGCTTCAGGGGAACGCTGAGGCGGATCAAGCGGGGTCAATCCTTCCGCGCGGGTTGGCGCCGCGCCATCCAACACCCGTCGAGACTAATACATGCTTGTCAGCACGTTGCGCAGCTTCTTCATTTCCTCAAGTGCGCGGCCGGTGCCCAGCGCCACGCAGCTCAGCGCGTCCTCGGCCACGCTCACGGGCAGGCCGGTGGCATCGCGCAGCACCGCGTCCAGCCGGTGCAGCAGCGCACCACCGCCGGTCAGCACGATGCCCTTGTCCACGATGTCGGCGGCCAGTTCGGGGGGCGTGTTTTCCAGCGCCACCTTCACGGCTTCCACGATGGCCGAGACCGGTTCCGTGAGGCTTTCGGAAATCTGGCGCTGGCTCACGATCACCTCGCGCGGCACGCCGTTCATCAGGTCGCGCCCCTTCACTTCCTTGAGCGGCCCGTCCTCGCCGTATTCCGGGGGCGACGCGGCGCCGATCTCCATCTTGATGCGCTCGCTGCTGGCCTCTCCGATCAGCAGGTTATGGTTGCGGCGGATGTAGCTGATGATGGCCTCGTCCATCTTGTCGCCGCCGACGCGAACACTGCGGGCATAGACGATGCCGCCCAGGCTGATCACGGCCACTTCGGTGGTGCCGCCGCCCACGTCCACCACCATCGAGCCGCTGGGTTCGGTCACCGGCAGGCCGGCGCCGATGGCGGCCGCCATGGGTTCCTCGATCAGCAGCACTTTTCGGGCGCCGGCGGACTCGGCGCTTTCCTGGATGGCGCGGCGTTCCACGGCGGTGCTGCCGGACGGCACGCACACGATGATCAGCGGCGAGGCGAAGCCGCGCCGGTTGTGCACCTTGCGGATGAAATGCTTGATCATCTCCTCCGCCACCTCGAAATCGGCGATCACCCCATCACGCAAGGGCCGGATGGCGGAAATGTTGCCGGGGGTGCGGCCCAGCATCTGCTTGGCTTCCTCGCCCACCGCCAGCACCGTCTTCTTGCCCTTGACGTCGGCGATGGCGACCACGCTGGGCTCGTTCAGCACGATGCCGCGGCCCTTCACATAGACCAGGGTGTTGGCGGTGCCGAGATCGATGGCCATGTCGGCCGACATGATGCCCAGCAGGCGAGAGAACATTCTGCAACCTTCCTGTCCGGCCGTGTTTCCCTGGCCGTGGCAGTGCAATCTTGGGTGGATGGGGGATAGCGGGGCTTCCCGCTTCCGGTGGTCATGCGCGGCGCAGGTCTAGGGCGCGGCGGGGGGTTCGGCAAGCTTGCCTGGGCTGCCCCGCCATCGCCACGCTTCCGCCCCGCGGGCGCCCCCTGGCACCGCCAGCCTGACAGGGTGAATCGGGACCGGGCGGCCGCCGACTCGGTTTTCCAGGCCAGGCCCGACCACGCCGAACCAAGGAGGTTCCCATGCGACGCCTGTTGACGACTGCCATGGCCGCCACCCTGGCGCTTGGTCTTGCCGCCTGCGGCCAGACCCGCGGCGAGCGCGCGCTTTCCGGCGCCGGCCTGGGTGCCGGCGCGGGTGTGGCCGTGGGCGCCATCACCGGGGGCTCGCTGCTGACGGGTGCCGTGATCGGCGGCCTGGGCGGCGCCGCTGCCGGCGCGCTGACCAGTCCGCGCGACGTGAACCTGGGGCGCCCCGCCTGGCGCTGAGCCAGGCTGCGCCGAACCATCACGCCAGCAGGTAGTCCGCCGCCGAGATCTGGGCCAGCGCCGCGCCGGTCAGCGTCAGGCTGTCGGCCGTGCCCCAGCTCAGCCTCACACCGCCGCTGACCGCGGCCACGGTCACGGTGGTGATGCCTTCGAAGCGGATCAGGTCCAGCCCGTCCTGGAAATCGGTAACGGTGTCGATGCCGCTGCCCACGCGCACCACGATGGTGTCGCGCCCGGCGCCGCCGGTGATGCGGTCCTTGCCCAGTCCCGCGTCGATCCAGTCGTCGCCGTCGCCGCCGCTGACCAGGTCGGCGCTGTTGCCTGAGATCACGATGCGGTCATTGCCCGTGCCGCCGCGCGCATCAAAAATCGTCCAGCCGCTGCTGTGCGCGGTCAGGGTCAGCGTATCGTTGCCGGCGCCGCCATCGGCGATGATGGTGTTGCCGGTGCCCAACTGGTTGGAATAGGCGCGCACGATGATGGCATCGTCGCCCGATCCCGTGGCGATGCTGCCGCGCTTGGCGTCGATCACTTCAACTCGGCTGGCGGCGCTGCCGCCCATGCTCACGGCGACCTCGACGAAGTTGCTGATCTTCACCGACCCGCCATCGCTGTCGGTGACCTTGGCCACCTTCAACCCGTTCCAGGCGCTGTTCAGCGTCAGCGCCAGCTGGCCGGACAGTTCCGTCGCCACCGTCACCGAGGTCGCGGCCGGCACCCCGGTGATGCCGAGCTGCGTGCCGGTGTAGGTAACGCTGCTGCCCGGTGCCGGCGTGGCGGCGGCGAAGGCGCGGCCGGCCCCCGTATCGGTCGGCAGGTTGTTGGTGAACACCACGCTGGCGGCAGCCGAGACCGGCGCCAGGCTGGCCACGGCCACGGTCATGTCGCTGAACAGCAGCGTCTCGACAAAGGTCAGCCGATCGGTGCCGAACCTGCCGGTGGTGTCGGTGACGACCAGCACGTTCTCGTCCCAGGCGGTGGTGACGCTGGCGCGGGCCAGGGCATAGGTGGCGCGGTCCTGGCCGGCACCGCCATCCAGCGTGTCGTTGCCGGCGCCGCCTTCCAGCGTGTCGTCGCCGCTGCCGCCGGCGAGTGCATCGTTGCCCCGTCCGCCCCGCAGCGTGTTGGCGGCCGCGTTGCCGGTGAGCGTATCCGCGCCGTCGCCGCCGATGGCGTGCTCGATCACCGTGCCGGCGGCGATGCTGAGCGCGGTGCCGCCGATATGGCTTGCGCCGGTGCCGGAAAGATTGAGCACGCTGGCGGCGCTGACGGCAGCGGCGTTGATCGTGTCGCTGCCGGCGCTGTCGGCAAGCGTGCGCCGCGATGCCTCGGGAAGCGTCGCGTAGGCGTTGGTATAGACATAGGTGCTGTCGGGGCTGGCCTGGTCGCCGACGGCACGCAGCGTCCAGCCCATCAGCGTGCCGGTCAGGTCAAGCGCCGAGTCGCTGACCTTCAACGTCCAGCTGCCGCCGCTTGCCTCGCCCCAGAACGCATTGGAGGTCAGGCTGAAGCGGATGTCGTCGAGGTTGCTGCCATAGATGTCGGACGGCGTCACACCCGGGCGCACGATCAGCGCGCTTTCGGTGCCCGAGGGTGCGACCAGCGACACCGAAAGGTCGCCGACCCAGGGGTGGCGCAGGTCGAGCTCGACCTCGATCCGGTCGATGGTGATGCCGGCGCCGAGTGCCAGCGTGCTGGTGACACCGGCCGAAGAATTGTCGGGCACCGCCAGGCTGCCGGCCCAGCTGGCCGAGGTGACGGCGCGGTTGGCGGCGGTGGATTGCTGGGTCCAGGTCTCGGCCAGGCGCACCGCGGCCAGCGCATCGACCAGGCCAAAGCCATAGTCGTTGCTGAAGCGCAAGCCCCCGCCGTTCCAGTCGGTGGCCTTGTTGGTGGTCCAGCCGGCGCTGCCGGTGTCGATCGGGCGCGCGCTGTAGGCCAGGATCTGCTGCACGTCGCGATAGCCCAGGCCGGCATTCGCCTCCAGCATCAGCGCGACCACGCCGGCGACGACGGGGGCCGAGAAGCTGGTGCCGCTGATCAGCACCTGGTCGCCGGCGACGTAGCCGTCGGCGCCGGTGCGGTCGGTGGTCAGGATCGACACGCCGGGCGCGGCGACCAGCACGGCAGCACCGGGCGTGGAGAACGAGGCGACCACGCCGGCCGCGTCCACCGCCGCCACTGCGATGGCGTACGTGCTGTTCGGGATATTGTGGTGGTTCACGTTGTCGCCGCTGGCCCGTGCGTTGCCGGCCGAGAACACCCAGTTCGTGCCAAGCCCGCCGCGCCCGGTGGTGGCGGCAGTGATCATCGCGGCTTCCACCGGATCGAAGAAGCTGGAGGTGAAGCTGTCGCTGAAGAAGGTGGTGTAGCCCCAGGAGTTGGAACTGATGTCCATCGTGCCCTGCCGGGTCAGCGCGTCGATCGCCTGGGCCAGCGTGCCGGTGGCGCCGAAGCCGATTCGGTAGCCGTACAGCGCGGCATCGTGAGCCACGCCGATCAGGCCCAGGCCGTTGTCGTCGGCGCCGATCACGCCGCTGGTGGCGGTGCCGTGCCTGTCGGTGCCCTCGGCCGCGGGGGTTGCGTCGTTGCCCACGCTGTCCCAGCCGCCGCGAAAACTGGCGGCGAGGTCGGGATGGGCCAGGTCGAAGCCGTCATCGACCACGCCGATCTTGATCGCGCGCCCCGTATAGCTGGGCCAGACGCCGGTGACGTTGATGTCGATTCCCGGCACCCCGCCGGTCTGGCCGGTGTTCCGAAGGTGCCACTGGCCGGCGGCACCTGGTTCCGTGGACAGGCTGCCCAGCCAATCCATGGTTGCAGGCCCCGCCAAACCTTCGCCCAATTCAATGGTTAACGTGGAATCGTCACGTGCCATAAGAGAATACTCCCCCCAACGCCGGCAACCCATAGTGGAATTCGCGGGGACAAACTCTATCGTATGCGCGTCGTTTTCAAGTGATATCGACCACACACGCCTGCATTTTTGGCACAGCGTTGCAATCCGGGCGCCGCGCGCGGGTGGGGATCAGAACAGGAAGAAGTTACCGGCGGTCAGGTTGGCGCCGCTGGCGAATTGCAGGCCGATCAGCATGTCGGTGCCGGCATCGAAGGCGGCCGACATGTCGTTGACCGCCACGTAGCTGCCGGCCATCGCCCCCGCGGCGACCTTCACCTGCGTCACCGACAGCGCGCCGGCGGTGCTGGCCGCAAGCCCCACGATGCCGGCCAGCAGGTCGGCCAGCGTGGCGGCACTGGCAAGCTCGATGCGCGTGCCCAGCGCGATGCTGCTGGCAGTGACACCCGCGAACAGGGCGTTGGCATTGTTCTCCAGCCCGATCCGGTCGAAGCCCAGGCCGGACTGGGTGAAGCCCTCGATCCGGTCCATCGCGGCGGCGCGGCTGTCGGCGGCGCTGGCATAGCGGATGATGTCGTAGCCCGCCGCCGGCCCCAGGTTGATGGTGTCGGCACCCAGCCCGCCCGAAACATCGTCGTCGCCGTCACCGCCCAGCAGCGTGTCGTTGCCCGCGGCACCGGCGATCACGTCGTTGCCGGCGTTCCCTTCGATGCGGTTCGCGTTGCCGTCGCCGGTCAGGAAATCCTTGGCGCTGCCGCCGCGCAGGTTCTCGATGTCGAAATACCAGTCGCGGCCGTAGTTGATCGTATCCACCGTGCCGCCGGTGCCCAGCACGGCGCGCACGGTGACCGTGGCATTGGCGTAGTCGGCGGTATCAGTGCCGCTGCCGCCATAGAACAGGTCATAGCCCTGCCCGCCGCGCAGCGTATCGTCGCCGTCCAGGCCGAACAGCCGGTCGTCGCCAAAGCCGCCGCGCAGGATGTTGTCGCTGCCGTTGCCGACCAGCGTGTCGTTGTAGCCGCTGCCGATCAGCCCCTCGATCGAGACGAAGTAATCGACGCCCATCGGCCCGGTCGAGGAGGAGGCATTGAGATAGACCGTGACCGCGCTGTGCGAGGTGTCGTAGCTGGCAAGGTCGATGCCGGCGCCGCCATCCAGCCGGTCGGTGCCGCCGCTGCCTTCCAGGATGTCGTCGCCGGCCAGGCCGGTCAGCACGTTGTTGAAGCCATCGCCGGCCAGCACGTCGTCGAAGGCGCTGCCGGTCAGGTTCTCGAAGCCGGACAGCGTGTCGAACCCGGCACCGCCGGTCTGTCCCGCGGTATTGAACAGGCTGACGGTGACGCCGGCGGTGGCGTTGGTGTAGTGCACCGTGTCGATGCCGGCGCCGCCCAGCAGCGTATCGTCGCCGCCGCGGCCTTCCATGGTGTCGTCGCCGTCGCCGCCGTCGATCCGGTTGCCGGCGCCGTCGCCGACGAACACGTCGTTGAAGGCGGTGCCGACCAGGTTCTCGATGCCGACCAGCGTATCGAACCCAGCTCCTTGCGTGTTCTGCGCGATGAGGATGGTGAGGTTGATCACCGCGCGCGTGGCCGACCCGGCATAGTCGGCGGTGTCGTTGCCGTCGCCGCCATCCAGCGTGTCGTCGCCCGCGCCGCCCTTCAGCACATCGGCACCGCCGCGGCCGCGCAGGATGTCGGGGCCGAGACCGCCGACGAGCGTGTTGTCGAAGCCGTCGCCCGACAGCGTGTCGGCGAAGCCGGTGCCCAGCACCACCTCGATGCCGGCCAGCGTGTCGAAACCGGCAGCAAGCGTGTTCTGCGCGCCGGCCATGGCCAGGTCCACCGCGACGCCGGACGTGGCGGCCGTGTAGTCGGCGATGTCGGTGCCGGCGCCGCCATCCAGCGTGTCGTTGCCGGCGCCGCCATCCAGCACGTCGTCGCCATCGCCGCCTTCCAGCGTGTCGTTGCCCTCGGCGCCCTTCAGCAGGTCGATGCCCGCCAGGCCCCGCAGCGTGTCGTTCCCCAGTCGGCCTTCCAGCAGGTTGGCCGCCTGGTTGCCGGTAATGCTGTCGTCGCCGGCGCCGCCGATCGCATTTTCGATCAGCGATCGCGTGTCGCCCTGAAACAGCAGCGCGTTGGCCACCTGGCCGCGCGCGAAACCGCCATTCGGCCCGCCGCCCAGGTCGGCGGCCTGGAAGGTGCTGTCGCTGTCCACGTCGGTCCATTCGCCGGGCCGAAGATCGACCAGCAGCTGGCGCGTGGCGTCGTACAGCGAGAAATCATAGGTGTCGGTGCCGCCGCCATCCCACACCGTGCGGAACAGCACGTTCACCAGCACCAGCCCGCTGCTGCGCGCGACACCCTGGCCCACGCCATCGACCAGCATCTCGCCGGTGGCGGGGTCGAAGCGATACAGCGTGTTGCCGGCGCGGAAGCCGAAATCGGCGCCGTACATGGTCTGCAGCGCCGCGATGTCGAGCATCATGAAGCTTTGCGGCGCGTGGCCCGACGCGATCGCATAGCCGGCAGCCGGATTCTGGCCGATGAAGTTGCGATAGGTCATCAGGCTGAACTCGTTCGAATCGCGGTCGAACGGCAGCGTCGGGAACGGTGCTTCGGCCTCGTGCCCGTGCTTCAGGCCCAGCGTGTGGCCGATTTCATGCGCGACGCCGAAATAGGCGAAGGTGCCGATGATCAGGTTGTTGTTGAAGTCGAAGGTGTTGAACCAGGCGTCGCCCGCCCAGTCGTCGATGCTGGTATAGGGGTAGTAGGCATAGGCCGCGAAGCCGCCGCCGGAGATGTCGGGCTGCGTGGTCTTGCCCAGCTTGATGTCGGCGGCCTCAGGCGACGCGGTGTTCCACGTGATCGCGGTGCCGACCAGGCCGTTCACCTCCTCGAAGATGCGCAGCGCCGCCCAGATCGGCGTGGCCGGGGCCGCGGCCGAGCCGTTGAACGGCACCAGGCCGTCAGGTTCCGGGCCGTAGAAATACTGCAGCGGCGATGTCGGGAAACTGAACTCCAGCGCGCCGGCCCAGGCATAGCCGGACAGCAGGCCGTCGATCGACGGGTTGCCGGTCGCGGACACGAATCGGATGTCGGTCATGGGTCCCCATTCTCCCGCCCCCGCGGGGTGATGCACGCGCGTGCCAGGCGAACAGCCAGGCGATCAACAGGGTATCACGCGGGGCGCGGGAAACGCCATAGCAGGCAGGACGGCGCGCGCACTGTGCGCGCCGTCACAGCCGGAACGAATCGTTCAGGCGGTCATTGCCGCCGGCGCCGTCTTCAGCCGCTTCACCAGCAGCTTGTTCAGCGCGTGCACATAGGCGCGGCAGGCGGCCACCAGCGTGTCGGTGTCGGCGCCCTGCCCGTCCACCGTCTTGCCGCCTTCGGCCAGGCGCACCGTGACCTTGGCCTGCGCGTCCGTGCCCTCGGTCACTGCACCCACGCTGAACAGCGTGAGCTCGGCGTCGTGCGGGTAGATCGCGCGGATCGCCTTGAACGTCGCATCGACCGGACCGTCGCCCTGCGCCTCGGCCTGCTGCACGGTGCCGTCCACGTCGAGCTCCAGCACGGCGCGCTGCGGGCCCTTGCTGCCGGCCCAGACTTCCAGGGACACGAACCGCACGGTGTCGTTGCCGCGCATCACCTCGTCATCGACCAGGGCCACGATGTCGTCGTCGTAAACGACCTTCTTCTTGTCGGCCAGGTCCTTGAAGCGGCGGAACGCGTCGTTCAGCGCGTTGTCGCCGACCTCGCTGTAGCCCAGCGACTTCAGCTTGTCGCGGAAGGCGGCGCGGCCGGAATGCTTGCCCAGCACCAGTGACGTCTTGGCCCAGCCCACGCTCTCGGGGGTCATGATCTCGTAGGTCTGCGCATTCTTCAGCATGCCGTCCTGGTGGATGCCGGACTCGTGCGCAAACGCGTTGCGGCCCACGATCGCCTTGTTCGGCTGCACGTCGAACCCGGTGATCCCCGCCAGCATCTTGCTGGTCCGCAGGATGCGCTCGGTGGTGATGGCGTTGGTGCGGCCGAAACTATCGGCGCGGGTGCGCAGCGCCATCACGACTTCCTCCAGGGAAGCATTGCCGGCGCGCTCGCCAATGCCGTTGATGGTGCTTTCAATCTGCCTCGCACCCGCCCGCACCGCGGCCAGCGAATTCGCCACCGCCAGGCCCAGGTCGTTGTGGCAGTGCGTGGACAGGATCACTTTTTCCGCGCCGGGCACACGCTCGCGCAGCATGGTGAAGATGGCGGCGTATTCCTCGGGCACGGCGTAGCCCACGGTGTCGGGGATGTTGATGGTGGTCGCCCCCGCCTTGATCGCGGCCTCGACGCAGCGGCACAGGAAATCGGGTTCGGTGCGGCTGCCATCCTCGGCCGACCACTCCACGTCATCGGTGTGGTTGCGCGCCAGGGTGACCGACGCGATGGTCATTTCCAGCACGCGCTCCGGCTCGACCTGCAGCTTGTATTTCATGTGCAGCGGTGAGGTCGAAACGAAGGTGTGGATGCGCTTCCTTCGTGCCGGCTTCACCGCTTCCGCCGCGCGCAGAATGTCGGCCGGCGAGGTGCGGGCCAGGCCGCACACCACGGCGCCCTGCAGCTTCTCGGCGATCGCGCGCACGCTTTCGAAGTCGCCCTGGCTGGCGATCGGGAAGCCGGCCTCGATCACATCGACGCCCAGATCCTCCAGCGCCTCGGCCAGCCGCAGTTTCTCCTCGAGGTTCATCGAGAAGCCGGGCGATTGCTCGCCGTCGCGCAGCGTGGTGTCGAATACGATCACCCGGTCATTGGCGACCGCGCCGAATGACGGGTGGTTGATGGTCTCGGACATGCTGTCCTCGGGATCCTGGAATTTTGCGGGTGCAGGCGCGGCCGGATCAGGCCTTTCGGCCCCTGAGCGATTGCCGGCCCAAACCTGTGGATCTGGCCGCGGCGCCGACGCTCAGGGGCGGGTAAGTCGAAGCAGCGCGAGCAGGCGCGCGGGCGCGGGTGCCGCCGCAAGCGCGGTCAGCATCGCCAGCACCAGGATGGGCGCAAGCTCGGCCATGGCGGCACGCTAGCGGCAAGCCCGCGCGCTTGGCAAGCCTTGCGTGCTGCCGCAGGCTACGCGCAATTGCCGGAGGAGACACCATGCGCCGCCTGTTGCTGGCCGCCCTGTTCGGCCTGCTGCTGCCGGGTATTGCGCCGGCGCAACTGCCCGACCGGCCGATCCGCGTGATCGTGCCCTTCCCGCCCGGCGGCGCCAGCGACCTGGTGGCCCGCCTGCTGGCCGACACCGCCAACCGCCAGCTCACCCACAAGATCGTGGTCGAGAACCGGTCGGGCGCCAACGGCAATATCGGCATGGACGCGGTGGCCAAGGCGCTGCCCGATGGCACCACGCTGGGCCAGTGCACCATCGGCAACTGCGCGATCAACGCGGCCATCTATGCGCGCATGCCGTACGATATCGCCGCCGACCTGGCGCCCGTGTTCTGGTCGGCCAGCGTGATGAACATGCTGAGCGTGCGCAACGACCTGCCGATCCGCACGCTGGCCGAGTTCCTGGCCTATGCGCGCGCCAATCCGGGCAAGCTGAGCTATGGCAGCTCGGGCTTCGGCAGCTCGAACCACCTGGCGCCGGAGATGCTGAAGGGCATGTTCGGCCTGGATATCCTGCACGTGCCGTTCCGCGGCGGTGCGCCCGCCATGCAGGCGCTGATGGGCGGCCAGGTCGATTTCATGCTGGAGAACGTGCCCACGCTGGTCGCCGCGATGCGTGACGGGCGGTTCCGGGGCGTCGCCGTCACCGGTGCCGCGCGCGATCCCGCGGTGCCCGACCTGCCCACCTTCGTCGAGGAGGGGCTGGCCGACTTCGTGGTGGAGCCGTGGTTCGGCTTCATGGCGCCGCGCGCCACGCCGGCACCGATCGTGGCCGCGTTGAACCGCGTGTTCAACGAAGCACTCGCCGATGCCACGGTGCGGGCGCGCCTGGCCGACCTGGGGGCGCGGCCCGAAGGTGGTGCGCCGGAACGCTTCGCCGCGCACGTGCAGGCCGAGGTCGCCAAGTGGCAGCGCGTGGTCGATCAGAACCGCATCGAGAAGCTGCAATGAAGGAACGCGCATGCCGCATGTGCTGCTAATCCGGAAAATCCATCCGGACGCGATCGCGCTGTTCGAGGCACGGCCCGACATCACGCTGGAGGTGATGGACCCGGTCGATCCTGAGAGGCTGAATGAGCGCATCGCCGCGGCCGATGCGATCGGGGTGCGCACCACGCCCATCACCGCCGCGCTGATCGCGCGCGGCAACCGGCTGAAGACCGTGGCGCGCCACGGCGTGGGCTACGATGCGGTGGATGTCGCCGCCCTGACCGCGCGGAAAATTCCGCTGACCGTGACCAGCCAGGCCAATGCGATCAGCGTGGCCGAACATGCGCTGGCGCTGATGCTGGCGCTCGCCAAGCGCACGCTGGAAACCGACGCGGCGGTGAAATCCGGCACCTGGGGGCCGCTTCAGGGCCGCGAGATGTTCGAGCTGAACGGCCGCACCGTGCTGGTGGTGGGGCATGGGCGCATCGGGCATCGCGTCGCCAATCTGTGCAAGGCCTTCGGCATGCACGTGCTGGTGCACGACCCCTATATCGACCAGGGGCTGATCACCGCGGCCGGCCACCATCCCGTGCCCGACCTGGATGCCGCGCTGCCGGATGTGGACGTGCTGACGATCCATGTGCCGAAGACGCCCAGCAGCACCAACCTGATCAACGCGCAGCGCCTGGCCTGGATGAAGCCGCGCGCCGTGCTGGTCAACACCGCGCGCGGCGGCATCGTGAACGAGGTGGCGCTGCATGCGGCACTCACCACCGGCAAGCTGGCCGGCGCCGGGCTTGACGTGTTCGACGCCGAGCCCACCCCGGCCGACAACCCGCTGCTGCAACTGCCCAATGTCGTGGTCAGCGCGCACCTGGCCGCCGCCACCAGCGAAAGCATGCGGCGCATGGGCATGAGCATGGCGCAGAACATTCTCGATGTGCTCGACGGCAGGCCCAACCCGGAGATGGTCGTGAACAAGGACGTATTGGCGTGAGCGACAACCAGAAACACGTGATCCTGTGCCGCGGCATGCACCCCGCCGGCCTGTCGAAACTCCAGGCGCGCCAGGACATCCGCATCACCACGCTGGAAGCGCCGGCCGAGCCGAAGCTGGAAACCGCGATCGCCGACGCGCACGCGGTGTTCCTGTGGCTGGAGCCGATCACCGAGGCCCTGCTGGCCAAGGCGCCGAAGCTGATGATGGTCAGCCGCTATGGCGTGGGCTTCGACACGGTCGATGTCGCCGCCTGCACCAGGCGGGGCGTGGCGGTGGGCGTGGCCAACGGGTCGAACGATTTGAGCGTCGCCGAGCACGCCATGATGCTGCTGTTGTCGGTGGCGCGGAAGACCGTGGACTACGACCAGCGGGTGCGCACCGGCGGCTGGCGCGGCGGCGATGCGCCCACCATGTGGGAGCTGGCCGGCAGGAAGATCCTGGTGGTCGGCTATGGCCGCATCGGCACGCGGGTGGCGAAGCTGGCCACCGCCTTCGGCATGACCGTGATGGTGCACGATCCGGCCTTTCCCACGCCCCGGATCGCCGCCGACGGCCACATCCCCGCCCCCATCCTGGACGATGCGCTGCCCAAGGCCGATGTGCTGACGCTGCACTGCCCGCTGACCGACGCAACGCGCACCATGATCGACGCGCGGCGGCTGGCGCTGCTGCCCAGGGGCGCCTTCCTGATCAACACCGCCCGCGGCCCGATCGTTGACCAGCAGGCGCTGGTCGATGCGCTGAAATCGGGCCACCTGGCCGCCGCGGGGCTCGACGTGATCCGCCAGGAGCCGCCCGACGCCGACGATCCGATCCTGACCGCGCCGAACGTCACGCTGGCGCCGCACAACGCGGCGCAGCCGGTCGAATCGCTGGCCAAGATGGCGGCGCGCGCGGCGCAGAACATCCTGGACGTGTTCGACGGCAAGACCGACCCCGGCTACTACGTCAACCCGGAGGTTTTTCGCCGCTGACCCCGGTTTGGCGCTTGCGGCCCGCCCGCTGTTGCATTCAGCTTGCGGCAACAGCCCGCGTGACACGCCGGGCACAACCCACTGGGGGAGAGCGTGATGCCGAGATCCTTCCGCCACGCCGTGGCGGGCCTTGCCGCAGCCGCTGCGATCAGCCTGGCGATACCGGCCGCCGCGCAGGAACGCCTGCGCTGGGGTGTGCCGATCGCCTTCGGATCGAACCTGACGGCGCTGGGCGATACGCTGCCCTACGTGGCGCAGCAGTTGAACCGCATGAGCGCGGGTCGCATCACCATCGTCGTGCAGGAACCGGGCACGGTCATTCCCGCGCTGGGCATCTTCGATGCGGTCAGCGAAGGCAAGGTGGATGCCGGCTATTCCTGGATGGGCTACGAGATCGGCAAGGTGCCCGCCAGCGCGCTGTTCGGCGCCACCCCCTTCGGCATGGAGGCGCTGGAGTTCAGCGCCTGGTACTGGTTCCACGGCGGCAAGGACCTGGCGACCCGCATTTTCGCGCGGCACAACATCGTGCCGATCTTCTGCGGCGCGATCGCGCCCGAGGGTGCGGGCTGGTTCCGCCAGCAGATCACCAGCCTGGCGCAGGTGCAGGGCCTGCGCTTCCGCGCCGCCGGCCTGGGCGGGCGCATCTGGGAACGCGTCGGCGCCTCGGTGCAGCTGCTGCCGGGGCCGGAGCTCTACCAGGCGCTGGAGCGCGGCGTGCTGGACGGCACCGAATTCAGCCTGCCCACGGTGGACAAGCAACTCGGTTTCCAGCGCGTGGCGAAGTTCATGCACCTGCCCGGCTGGCACCAGCCCACCACCAACCAGTTCCTGTACGTGAACAAGGCGGCGTGGGACAAGCTGCAGGAACCCACCAAGGCGATGATCGAGATCGCCTGCCAGGCCGGCGTGGCGTTCAGCATGGCGCGCGCCGAGGCGCTGCAGGGCGCCGTGCTGGAGGAATTCAAGCGCGAGGGCGTCACCATCGCCCGCCTGCCGGAGGACCTGCTGAAGAAGCTGCAGGAAGCCACCAACGCCGTGCTGGACGAACAGGCCGGCCGCGATGCGGAGTTCAAGGAAGTGCTGGATTCCATGCGCCGCTTCCAGGCCGAGAACTTCAACTGGCGGAACCTGGGCTACCTGCCGCGCGACTGGCCGGTGCGCTGAACCGGCGGCCGGCGACAGCTGCATGACCCAGTTCATCGGGCTGGATGGCGGCAAGCCGGTCAAGGGCCACCTGGCCGGCCTGCCGCCCTGCCCATCCGCCGACGCGATCGAGCGCGTGGTGCTGGCGATCGGCCAGGTCTTCGCCTTCTGCTGGCTGCTGCTGGTGCTGCTGATCATGCTCAGCGTGGCGGAGCGCTACGCGCCGCCGATCACGCGCGTGGCCGCCATGGTGTTCGGCCCCAACCCCGGCACGGCGCTGGGCGAGCTGCAATGGTGGCTGTTCGCCGCCGGCTTCATGATGGGCCTGCCCTACGCCATGGTGCGGGGTGCCCATGTGCGCATCGACGTGCTGGCGGAACACTGGCCGCTGCGCCGCAAGGCCTGGATCGAGCTGATCGGCACCGTGCTGTTCCTGCTGCCGTTCTGCATGCTGCTGATCATCTATGGCTGGCCATTCGTGCTGCGCTCGATCCAGCTGCGCGAGATCTCGGCCTCGCCCGGCGGCCTGGGCGCGTTCTGGCTGGTGAAAAGCCTGATCGTGATCGGGCCCACGTTGCTGGTGGCCTGCGGCATCGCCAGGGTGCTGCGGGTTTCGAACTACCTGTTTTACCGCTCGCCCTACGCCTGAGCGGGACCGCGAAGGCACCATGCTGGAAACCTACGAGATCATCGTCATCTGCCTGATGGCGGGCTTCATCCTGCTGCTGTTCCTGGGCTATCCGATCGCCTGGACGCTGGCGGGGGTTTCCTTCTGGGTCGCCACCATCGCCATCCTGGGCACCACGTACCTCGACTGGGACACCTTCCTGCTGGACCGCTGGATCAAGGTGGGCGCCATCGTCGATCGGCTATGGGCGCAGATGCAGAACAGCGTGCTGGTCGCCTTGCCCATGTTCGTGTTCATGGGGCTGATGCTCGACCAGTCGGGCGTGGCCGACAAACTCATGCAAAGCTTCACCCGGCTGTTCGGCAGCATGCAGGGCGGCCTTGCCATCGCCGTGTGTGCCATCGGCATCCTGCTGGCGGCCAGCACGGGCATCGTGGGTGCGTCGGTGGTGCTGCTGGCGACGCTGTCGATGCCCCTGATGCTGGCCTACAACTACAACAGGCAGCTGGCGGCGGGCGTGATCGCCGCGTCCGGCACGCTGGGCATCCTGATCCCGCCCAGCATCATGCTGGTGATCATGGCCGACCAGCTGGGCATGAGCGTGGGCGACCTGTTCATGGGTGCGATGATCCCCGGCCTGATGCTGGGCCTGTTCTACATGCTGTACGTGATCGTCGTTGCCAATGTGCGCCGCGGCATCGCGCCGCCGCCGCCCGATGCGCCGCCGATGAGTTTCCGCGTGATCCTTGATGCGCTGCTGTCGATGTTCGCGCCCGCCTTCCTGATCCTGGCGGTGCTGGGCACCATCTTCTTCGGCATCGCCACCGCCACCGAAGCCAGCGCCGTGGGTGCCTTCGGCGCCATGCTGCTGGCCGCCTTCAACGGCCGGCTGGGCTGGCGGGAGATCAAGAGCGTCTGCTACGAAACCGCTGCCACCACCGCCTTCATCATGGCGATCTTCGTGGGCGCCGGCCTGTTCAGCCTGGTCATGCGCAACCTGGGCGGCGACGAGTTCATCGCGCATATCCTGAAGTCGCTGCCGTTCAGCCCCGAAGGCATCGTGATCTTCATCCTGTTCGTTGCCTTCATCGCCGGCTTCTTCCTGGACTGGCTGGAAATATCGCTGATCTTCCTGCCGCTGGTGGCGCCCGTGGTGAAGGCGCTGAACTTCGATCCGGTGTGGTTCGTGGTGGTGTTCGCGGTGATGCTGCAGACCAGCTTCCTGACGCCGCCCGTGGGCTTCTCGCTGTTCTACCTGAAGGGTGTGGTGCCCAAGGAAGTGACCACGCGGGATATCTACCTGGGTATCATCCCGTTCGTGCTGATCCAGGTGCTGTGCGTGTTCCTGGTGTTCGAATTCCCGGAACTGGCACTGTGGCTGCCGCGCGAGGTGTATGGCGGCGGCGCCCGCTGAGAGTGAAAAGGAACAGGAGGAAACCGATGGCAAACATCATCACCCGGCGCGGCGCGCTGGCCGGCGCCGCCGGCGCCCTCGCCTTGCCGGGCCTGGCCGGCGCGCAGCAGGCCTGGCCGACCGCCCGGCCCATCACCATGGTGGTGGCCTATCCGCCCGGCGGGCAGACCGACTTCGCCGCCCGCATCGCCGCCCCCGGCATCCAGGCCGCCCTGGGTCAGACCGTGCTGATCGACAACCGCGCCGGCGCCGGCGGCAACGTGGGCACCGACTTCGCCATGCGCGCGCGGCCCGACGGCTACACGCTGATCGCCGCCAACAGCGCGGCGCAAACCATCAACCCGCACACCTTCCCGGTCATGCCGTTCGACCCGCTGCGGCTGACGCCGATCGGCCTGCTGCTGCAATCGGCGCTGGTGCTGTGCGTGCATCCATCCTTGCCGATCCGCACCGTCGCCGAGTTCACCGCCTGGGTGAAGGCGCAGCGCGGTGGTGCCAACTACGCCACCAGCTCGGTCGGAAGTCTCACGCACGTGACCATGGAGCTGTTCCGTGCCCGCATCGGCAACCCGGACATGGAAGCGGTTTCGTATCGCGGCAGCGGGCCGATGATCCAGGACCTGATCACCAACCGCCTGCCCGCCGCCTTCGATGCCAGCTCGGTGCTGGCGGTCTACCTGAAGTCGGGCCAGCTGCGCGGCATCATGGTGACCAGCGAGAAGCGCGTGCCCGCCTTCCCCGATATCCCGACCGCGGCGGAATCGGGCATACCCGACTTCGTGGTCACGGCCTGGATCGGCCTGATGGGCCCGCCTGGCCTGCCGGCCGACATCGTGGCCAGGACGAACGCCGCGCTGAACACGGCCATGACCGACGCCGAAACGCGGCGGAAGATCATCGACCTGGGCGACGAGCCGGGCGGCGGCGATGCCGCCAGCCTGGAAGCCCGCATGCGCCGCGAGCACGCGCAGTGGGGCGAGGTGGTGAAGAAGGCCGGCATCAAGGTGGAATAGGCGCCTCTGCCGCGCTGACGTCGCGGCCAGGGGCGGATGCCCCGGCCGCTGCTCAGGGCGTGCCGATCGGCGGCTTGATGCCGACGATCGCGTGGCCTTCGGCGTAGCCCTTGCGATAGTCCGACTTGCCAAGGAACCAGCCCAGAAAATCCTTCAGCTTCGTGTGGTCCTTGACCACGAAGTGGCCGTAGTTCGGATCGAAGAAATGCATGCGGTTGTCCTGACCGTGGCGCAGCGCCACCGCGTGCAGTCCCCACGGTCCCCACATCGTCACGCCGTAGCAGCCATAGGCCTTGGTGACGATCGAATAGACGAAGCTTGCGCTTGGCCTGGTGAAGCGCCAGCCGCGCAGGCCGCTGGACAGCGTCAGCTGCTCGATCGCGCCGCCGGCTTCCCAGCGGTCGGTCCATTCCGCCTCGTCCTTCCAGCCGGCCAGCACCTGATACAGCAGGGCCTTGATCGGCGGCCAGTCGCACACCTGGCCGCTATGCGAGAAATTCTCGCCGTCGTACTGCGCGGCAATCCACGAGATCGAAAGCCCCAGGCAGATGCCGCTTGCGGTCAGGCTGCTGACAATGGGGATTCTGCCGATCGGCAGCTGCGCCTGGCGCATGGCAAAAACCAGCGTTCCCTTGGCCTTGGCATCGAGCTGCAACGGTGTCCAGTGCATCGGCTGTCCCCTTTTGCCCCCCTTACGTCGCCGTTCTGTCTCAGGGGTGATGATGCCGGACAAGGTCAAGAACTTTGACCGCGGGTATTGGATAGCTTGTGGCGGTTTCAGAATGATGTCGTATCCCTGCATGTCGCGCGCGCGGCCGCCGGGCGTTAGCAGGCGCTACACCGTTTCGTCGCATTCTGCCGCCGGGCGAGCGTGCCCGGGGCGAAGCGGGAGCCGACGTCAATGCAGGGCTTGCAGGGCATCACCATCCAGAACGAGGTGCGCGAAGCCGTGCGCGCCGAACTCGCGCCGCTGTTCGGCGACCTGCACCGCTTCGTCGATCGCCGCATCGCCGAGCTCAGCATGGAGATCAGCGCCAGCGTGCAGCTGGCCGACATGACCGAGGCGAAGCTTTCGCGCGAACTGGCCCAGGTGCACGAAAAGATCGCCACCCTGGTGGCCGCGCCCGCGGCCTCCACGCGCAACAGCGGCATCGAGCTGGAAGCGGTGGTGCAGGCGACCGAGGCGGCGGCCAACACCATCCTGGAAGCCGCCGAGGCGATCCAGGACTGGATTTCCGGCAGCGCCCGCGATGCCGCGTCGATCCAGGCGCTGGCCGTGCGGGTGAACGAGATTTTCGAGGCATGCAGCTTCCAGGACGTGACCGGCCAGCGCATCCGCCGCGCCATCCAGCATCTGCAGCAGGTGGAAACCATGCTGGAACGCTTCCTGCCGGCCGGCGCCGCGACGCCGGAATCGGCCAAGGTGCAGGTGCGCACCGAGATCGCAACCGTGCCCGACGCCAAGGACGGCGACCTGGCACAGGCAGAGATCGACGCGCTGCTGAAGTAGCGGGCAGGTCAGTCAGGGTCGATGATGGCAATCACCTGGCCGGCCACATCCGCGACGATCTCGGCCGGCGCCTCGGCGATGAAGCGGGCGCCCCGCGCCTGCCAGTCGAGCGAGCGCACATGGTCGATCAGGATGGCGCCGCCGCCCATCTGGCCGACGTGGTCGACAGGGACCTCGAAGTAGCGGCCCTTGCGCCGGCTGGTCAGCGGGCAGACCAGCGCGAAGCCCGTGAGGCTGTTGAAGCGGCGCGGCGACAGTACAAGGCCGAGCCGGTGCTCGCCCTGCTCGTGCCCGGCCTTTGGTGAGAAGTCGATCCAGATGAAGTGGCCGCGGTCCGGAACGTAGCTACTCGGGCTTGGGCTTCCACGGGTCGAGGATTTCGCGGCCGACATCCGGCCCCCAGTCGGTTTCGGGGTGGCGGTCTTTGGCAGGATCGTAGCCCTTCAACAGGTCGGAGAGCTTGTAGCGTCGCGCCCGAACGCGCGCGCTGGAAACCACCAGCTTGCCATCCTCGACACGCAGGTTCACGGCCGAGCCTTCGGACAGGCCGGCTTCGTCAGCCAGGTGCTTGGGCAGCCGCAGTGCAAGGCTGTTGCCCCATTTCGAGACGATCGCGTACATCAAGGATGTATAGCCGATGTAGCTACATCCTGCAATATCACAGGCAACTGCCGCCGGGGATGTGATTGCAGAGGAGGAGGCCAACGATGAATGCAAGGGCTAGGAGCACCACGGTCCACGCCAACCCAAGCAGAAACACAACCAGCCGCAGCCGCTTGCGGGGTGACGGCACGAAGGTGGTCCATCCCAGCGCCATGGCGATGGGCACCAACAAGGCAGTCAGCAGATACCATCCGCCCGCTTGGCGCTGGATGTCGGCCACAATGGGCGACGCCGTGCGTTGATGGATGCTGCCGAATGCCCCCCACAGCGCCATCAAGACGGCAGCTGTCAGGACCGTTTGCGCGGCCAGCATGGCCGCGATCGCCCAGCCATACCACCGCGTGAGCCTGACGATAGGCCAATAGGCCAGCAATCCGACAAGCGCGCACGGCACCAAGGCAGCCAGCGCGTAGGTAGGCAGCGCTTAGTCCCCCCGACCCACCAGCGCCCCCGCGGCCGCATCCAGGATCGCCTCCAGGTCCAGCCCATACACCCGGTACAGGTCCGGGATATCCCCCGTCTGGCCGAAGCGCTCCACGCCCAGCGCCTGCACGCGCTGGCCGCGCACGCCGCCCAGCCAGGACAGCGTGGCGGGGTGGCCGTCCAGCACCGTGACCAGGGCGGCACTGCGCGGAAGGCGCGCAAGCAGGGTTTCGACGTGGCAGGTGGCGCCGCGGTCGCCGGCGGCGCGGGCTTTCTGCGCCGTGGTCCAGTGGCCGTGCAGCAGGTCGGGGCTGGTGATCGCCAGCAGGCCGGCGCCAGGCACCTCGGCCTTGATCTCCTCGAACGCGGCCATCGCCTCGGGCGCCACGGGGCCCTCATACACCAGCGCCAGGGGTGCTTCGGGCGAAGGCGGCACCGCCCAGTAGCCGCCGGCGATCACTGCGGCCAGGTCAAGCTTCCGGTCCGGCTGGGTCAGCGGCCGGGTGGACAGCCGCAGCCACACGCTGTGGCCCGCAGGGTCCTGCAGCGTGCGGAAGGCGTGGCCAAGGATCACTGCCAACTCGTCCACGAAGGCCGGTTCGTAGAAGTCCAGCCGGTCATGGCCGATGCCGATCAGCGGCGTGAACACCGACTGGTGCTGGCCGCCCTCGGGCGACAGCGAAATGCCGGAAGGCGTTGAAACCAGAAGAAACCGAGAATCCTGGTAGCAGCCATAGAACAGGCAATCCAGGCCCCGCTGCACGAAGGTGTCATAGACCGTGCCGACCGGGAAAAGCCGGGTGCCGAACAGGTCATGCGCCAGGCCGGCGGCCGACAGCAGCAGGAACAGGTTCTGCTCGGCGATGCCAAGCTCGATATGCTGGCCGCGCGGCGTCATGCCCCAGCGCTGGGCGGATACCACCTTCTGGTCGCGGAACACGTCGTTCTTCTCGGCCCGCGCAAATACGCCCCGCCGGTTCACCCAGGGGCCAAGGTTGGTGGAAACCGTGACGTCGGGCGACGAGGTGATGATGCGGGCCGCCAGCTCGGCATACTTGCCCTGCGGCCGACCAAGCTCGCCGAAGATGTCGCCAAAACCCTGCTGGGTGCTCATTTTCCGCCCCGGCCCGCCGGGCACCGGCATGTCCGGGATGGCGATCGGCGCGTGCGGGATGCGCCGCGAGCCGGGAGCGCCGCCCGGCAGCGTCTGCGCCCAGGGAATGCCGGCGATGAATTTGCGCATCTCGGCTTCCGGCAGGGGCAGGCCGGCAAATGCCTCCCACTCGGCCCCGGGGGCAATGCCCATGGTCTGGCGGAAGCCAAAGATCTGCTCGTCGGTCATCAGGCCGGAGTGGTTGTCCTTATGCCCGGCAAAGGGCAGGCCCATGCCCTTGATGGTGTAGGCGATGATGCAGGTGGGCTGGTCGCCGGCGGCGTCGAGTTCGCGGAAGGTGTCGATGCACAGGCCCAAATCGTGGCCGCCCAGGTTGGTCATCAACGCGGCCAGGGCCGCATCGTCGAAACCGTCGATCAGCGCGCGCACGCCCCTTTCGCGGCCGATATCGGCCAGGATGGCCTCGCGCCAGGCGGGGGCACCCTGGAAGGTCAGCGCCGAATAGAGGCTGTTGGGGCAGTCGTCGATCCAGCGGCGCAGCGCCTCGCCGCCGGGGCGGGCGAAGGCGGCTTCCATCAGGCGGCCGTATTTCAGCGTGACGACGCGCCAGCCCATGTCGCCGAACAGGCCGGAGATCTGGTTGAACAGCCGGTCGGGAACAATGGAATCAAGGCTTTGGCGGTTGTAGTCCACAACCCACCAGACGTTGCGGATGTCCTGCTTCCAGCCTTCCAGCAGGGCTTCGTAGATGTTGCCTTCGTCCAGTTCCGCGTCACCCGCGATCGCCACCATGCGGCCGGGCTGCACGCCTGCGGGCAGCAGGGACTTCAGCCGCAGATAGTCCTGGATCAGCGAGGTGAAGCTGGTGATGGCCACGCCCAGGCCCACCGACCCGGTGGTGAAATCGACCTCTGGATCGCGGATGCGGCTGGGGTAGGGCTGCAGCCCGCCCATTTGCCGGAGGCCGGTCAGCGCCTGCTTCGGCAGCCGGCCCAGCAGGTGGTTGATGGCGTAGAACACCGGGGCGGCGTGCGGCTTCACCGCCACGCGGTCCTGGGCGCGCAGTGCATCGAAGAACAGCGCGGTCATGATCGTGGTGCAGCTGGCGCAGCTGGCCTGATGGCCGCCCACCTTGATGCCGTCGCGGCTTTCCCGGATGTTGTTGGCGTGGTGGATCATCCACGACGAAAGCCACAGCAGCCGCTTCTCGATGGCGGACAGCAGCGCCAGGTCAGCCGGCGCGCGGGCGCTATCCGTCATCGGCAGAGCGTCGGCCATCCGATTGTATCCCTTGCTTTTTGGAGTGGCTTCACCGCAAGCAAGTGCGGTGAAGCCGCTCCAAGTATTGACTTGGTCGCGTTTTCCGAGCCGTCAGGCGATCCCGCCTGACTTGAAAACGCTCTACGCCCATCCCCGTGCGGCGCGGCGCAGCGCCGTGGCGGCGGCGCGCTTGCCCTCGCCGGCATAGTCCTCGTGGTTCTGTTCGATCCGCGCTGGGTCGTAAAGGTAGTTCACCATCAGCGTGCAGCTTTCGCGCACGCCCTTGTCCGACACATCCGCCAGCATGTTGAGCCGTTCCACCCGCGCGCCGTTGGACAGGTGGAAATGCGCCACCGGATCGCGGGCGCGCCGCGTGTCCTTGGCCTCGCCCTCGGCCAGCAGGTAGCGCGCGGCCAGGCGCTCCAGCACCGGCCGGGCGGCGTCGCTGAGCTCGGGCGCCTTCTGCCAGCCGCGCCGTGCCAGCAGTGCGGCCAGGGCGGCCCGGCCGTCCTGTGGCATGCCGTCGTCGAGCGCCGCGGCCAGGGCGCGGGTTTCCTCGGGCGCCACCAGGCCGGCTTCCTCGGCAAGCCGTCTTTCCAGCCAGCGGCGGAAGCCTGGCATCGGCGAAAGGGTCGCGAACTGCTTGATGTTGCGGAATTCCTGCCCCAGCAGGCCAACCACCCGCTTGATCAGGAAATTGCCGAAGCTGATGCCGCCCAGCCCGGCCTGGCAGTTCGAGATCGAATAGAATATCGCGGTGTCCGCCTCGGCCGGCTCCAGCAGGGGGGCGGAGGTGTCCAGCAGCCGCTGCACGCTGCCGGCCAGGCCCTTCACCAGCGCGACCTCCACGAAGATCAGCGGCTCGTCGGGCATGCGGGGGTGGAAGAAGGCGTAGCAGCGGCGGTCGGAATCCAGCCGGTTCTTCAGGTCGCGCCACGATCGGATTTCGTGCACCGCCTCATAGCCCACGAGCTTTTCCAGCAGTGCCGCCGGCGCATGCCAGTCGATCCGGCGCAGTTCCAGGAAGCCCACGTCGAACCAGCCGGCCAGCAGCGCCCGCAGGTCGGCCTCCAGCGGCGCCAGGCGCGGTTCGGCCTTCGCCTGCTCCAGCAGCGTGGCGCGCAGATCGACCAGGAACTTGATGCCATCCGGCAAGCCGTTGAATTGTGTCAGTAGCTTGATGCGCGGCGGGTCAAGCGCCCGGCGCAGCGCGGCCCGCGTGGCGGCGTCGTTGCCGGCGCGCACCGCGCCCATCGCGGCCTCCACCGCGGCCGGATCGGCGTCGATCGAGGCGAGCCGCACCAGGAAGCCGATCCGCCCCGAGAGGTCCATGCCGCGATACAGCTGCGCCAGGCGGGCGGCGCGGGCGCGGGCCGAGACCTCGCCGCCCCGGCCCGCCAGGCAGGCCGCCATCAGCGCCCCCACCTCGTCGTCCTCGGCGGTGCCCGCAACCTGGCGGAAGGCGCCGACGATGCGGGCCAGCGCGCGGTCGAACAGGCTTTCAGGAGCCGATACGGCGTCCAGAGGCGGCCTCCAGCATTACCCGCTGGAGAATAGCGAACCGCCCGGCCCTGCGTCCAACACCGGCAGTGCGCCTGCGAGATCAGCCGCGACCAGCCCCGGCCCCAGGCGCTGGGCGGCGGTCCCGGTCAGCCAGGCGGCGGCGCAGGCGGCCTGGAACGGCGTGGCCCCCTGGGCGAGCCAGGCAGCGGCGATGCCGGCCAGCACGTCGCCGCTGCCGGCGGTGGCGAGCCAGGGCGGCGCATTGGCGTTGATCGCGGCCCGGCCGTCGGGTGCTGCGATCACCGTGCTGGCGCCCTTCAGCAGCACCACGCCGCCCATGCGGCGCGCGGCCGCGCGCACGGCCGCCACGCGGTCCTCGCCAAGCGGGCCGAAGACGCGCGCGAACTCGCCCTCGTGCGGCGTGGCCAGTGCCACGCCGGCCAGCGCGCCAGGGTCGCGCAGCGCATCAGCATCCGCCACCACCTGCTTGCCGGCGGCCAGCGCCGCGCGAAGCACCGCGGGGCAATCCGGCCCGCCGCCCGGCCCGACCAGCCAGACTTTCCGGCGCGGGTCGGCCAGGGCGGCGGCATCGACCAGCACCAGGCCAGGGTCGGCCGCGTAGGCCAGCGGCGTTTCGGTGCAGATGCTGACATGGCCGGCCCCCGCGCGCTGCGCGGCCGTGGCGGCCAGCCTGGCGGCGCCAGGCATCGCGGCCCCGACGATCGTCACCGCGCCCCGCGACCATTTGTGGCTGGACGCATCGGGCCGCGGCGCCGGGCCGAACACTGCCGGCCCGTTCAGGAAGATGTCGGGCACCACGCGGTCCAGCACGCTTGCCGGGATGCCGATATCGGCCAGCACCACCCGGCCGCACAGGTCGCGGCCCGGCGGCAGCAGGTGGCCGGGCTTGAGCCGGAAGAAGGTGACCGTCAGTGCCGCCTTGGGTGCCGCGCCCAGCACCCGGCCGGTCAGGCCACACACCCCGCTGGGCAGATCGACCGCCACCAGCGGGCAGGCCACGGCGGCCAGGGTCTCGGCCACCGGGCCGGACACGGGGCGCGACAGGCCGGCGCCGAACACCGCGTCGATCACCAGCCTTGCACCCCGCAGCACGGCCGGACCGGTCGGGTCCGCCACGCGCACGGGCCAGCCGGCCTCGGCCAGCAGGCGCGCCGCCACCTGCCCGTCGGCGCCGTTCTGGCCCGGCCCGCACAGCACCACCGTGGGCACGGGCCGAAAATGCCGCTGCACCGCGCGCGCCACCGCGCGGCCGGCATTCGCCACCAGCGTGGCCACCGGCACGCCGCACCGCGCATCGGCGCGCGCCATCTGCTCGGGCGTCAGCAGCGCCGACGGGGATGCGGTTGCGACCGCCGGCTGCGCCGTGTCCAATGCCGGCCAAGGGGAGGAACCAGCAATGCGCCGTGATCGCACCATCCACGAACTCTATGCCGATGATCCCGTGCGCGCCGAGGCCACCGTGTTTGGGCGGCGGCCCCTGGCGCTGGCGGCGATCGGCGGGCTGCTGGGCGCCGCCCTGCCCTTCGGCCGGCATCTGCCGCAGGGCGTGCTGCCGGCGGCCCTGGCCCAGCCGGCGCCCGGCCCCCGCATGCTGGCCTTCGAGGGCAAGGAGGCGCTGATCCTGCTGGGCGACCGCCCGCTGGTGCTGGAAACCCCGGAAACGCTGCTGGACGACGCGATCACGCCGTACGAAAAGATGTTCCTGCGCAACAACGGCCAGACACCGGAGAAGTTTTCCGGCGACCCGAAGGCCTGGAAGCTGCGCATCGATGGCGAGGTCAACACGCCGCTCGATCTCACCGTGGGCGAACTGGAAGCCCGCTTCCCGGTGGTGAGCCTGGCCATGCAGATGGAATGCGGCGGCAACGGGCGCAGCTTCTTCGTGCCGGAAACCCGCGGCAACCAATGGGGCAACGGCGCCATCGCCAACCCGAACTGGACCGGGGTGCGGCTGGCCGACGTGCTGCGCGCGGCGGGCGTGAAGCCTTCCGCGGTGTTCGTCGCCAACCAGGGCGCCGAGGCGCATCTGTCGGGCGCCACCGACCGGCCCAGCATCAGCCGCGGCGTGCCGCTGGACAAGGCGATGGAGCCGCACACGCTGATCGTGACGCGCATGAACAACGAACCGCTGCCGCATCCGCATGGCGGCCCGGTGCGCCTGGTGGTGCCGGGCTGGCCGGGCAGTTGCGGCAACAAGTGGCTGACCCGCGTCTGGGTGCGGGACAAGCCGCATGACGGCCCCGGCATGGGCGGCACCAGCTATCGCGTGCCCACGGTGCCGATCGTGCCCGGCAGCACCAATAATGGCGCCACCTTCAACGATGTGCACTCCATGCCGGTGCGCAGCATCCTGACCAACGTGGCCAACGGCGCCCGCTTCCCGGCCGGCACGCGCAGCGTGGCACTCCGCGGCGCCGCCTGGGCGGGGGAAAAGACCGTGTCGGCGGTGCATACCAGCGTCGATTTCGGCGCCACCTGGCAGGCCATGCAGGTGGCGGCGCCGGCCAACAAATATGCCTGGCAGCGCTGGACCGGCAGCGCCGCCCTGCCGACCGACGGCTACTACGAGGTGTGGTACCGCGCCACCGACAGCGATGGCGTGATGCAGCCGCACCTGGCGGCGAACTGGAATCCGCAGGGCTATGGCGGCAATCCGGTCAGCCGGGCCGCGATCCTGGTCGGCTGATGGGGTTCGACCGCCAGATCCTGCTGATGCTGGGTGCCGCCGTGCTGCTGTTCGGCGCCGACAAGGCGGGCGTGATCACGCTGCGCCAGCCGCCGGCGCCGCGGCCGGCCGTGGTCATGCCCCCGCCGCCTGCGGCGCCGCCAGTGCAGGCGGCGGCGCCCGCGCCCGCCGCGCCCGCCGCGCCCGCGGCGCAGGCCAATCCCGACAACGAAACGCCCGACGCTCTGCCGGCCGGCGAGGGCCGCGAGGAAACCTTCCATGCCTGCATCGCATGCCACTCCACCGCGCTGATCCGCCGCAGCGGCTTGTCGCGCGCCGCCTGGGACGGTCTGATGGACTGGATGGTGGAGAAGCAGAACATGACGCCGCTTGACCCCGCGCAGCGCACGCTGATCGTCGATTACCTGGCCCAGGCCTTCCCGCCGCGCCGCCAGCAGCCGGGCGGGCGCGTGAACCCCTTCGCGACCAACTAGATGCGCATCATCGTGCTGGGTGCCGGCGTGGTCGGCATCGCGGCTGCCTGGTTCCTGCGCCAGGATGGGCACGACGTGACCGTCGTGGAAGCACGCGAGGGGGCCGCGCTGGAAACGTCCTTCGCCAATGCCGGGCACCTGGCCGCCGGCAGCGGTCCCTGGGCCGCGCCCGACGTGCCGATGAAGCTGCTGAAGTGGATCGGGCGCGAGGATGCGCCCATCCTGCTGCGCCCGCGGCTTGATCCGGCACTGGTCAACTGGGGCCTGAAGTTCCTCAGCAACTGCACCGCCGCGCGCTACGCCCAGAATGCGGTGGCGATTGGCGCGCTGTGCAATCTCAGCGTGGTCGAGACCGCGACGCTGCGCCAGTCACTGGGCATCGACGACGAATTCAGCCCCGCCGGCGCGCTGACCCTTTACGGCCACGCCCACGAACTGGAGGGTGCCCGCGCCAAGGCCGAGCGCATCGCGCGTGCCGGGCTTTCGGCGCGGGTGGTGGAGCAGAAGGCGCTGCCCGAGGTCGAGCCTGCGCTTGCGCACGTGGCCCACGAATACGCGGGCGGCCTGCTGGCCCAGGATGCGGGCACCGGCGATGCGCAAAAATTCACCACGTCACTGGCTGCCGCCTGCACCCAGGCCGGGGTGCGCTTTCGCTATTCGTCGCGCGTGGACGCACTGGAATTCCACAACGGCGTGGTGCGCGGCCTCAAGCTCGCCGGCGGCGAGCGCGTCGATGCCGAGGCCATCGTGCTGGCCGCCGGGCCATGGAGTGCCCTGCTTGCCAGGCCGCTCGGGCTCACCCTGCCGATCTATCCGGGGCGCGGCTATTCGGTCACCATCCCGATCGCGGGCCACGCCGGGGCACCAAAAATCTCGGTGATCGACGAGCACGCGAAACTCTACTTCACGCGCTACCGTGATCGGCTGCGCGTGGCCGGCACGCTGGAACTGAACGGCTTCAACCCGATGTCGCAGGCGCGGGCCGACGCGACGCTGGGCAAGCTGCGGCGGATGTATCCGGATGGCGGCGATTTCAGCCAGGCGCTGCGCTGGAGCGCGATGCGGCCCATGACACCCGATGGCAGGCCGCTGCTGGGTGCCTCGGGCATTCCGGGGCTTTGGCTGGATTGCGGGCATGGCCCGCTGGGCTGGACCATGGCGGCCGGCTCGGGCCGCGTGCTGGCCGACCTGGTGGCCGGGCGCGCGCCCCCGATCGACGCAACCCCGCACACCGTGGCGCGGTTTCGCTGACCGGAGTCGCTGCTGTACAGCATCAGCGGCACAGGAGGTACCGATGCCCGTGATCACCGTGGCGCAGCAGAAGGGTGGCGCCGGCAAGACGACGCTGGTGGCGCAGCTTGCCGCGCAGCTTGCCGGGGAGGGCGCCACGGTGGCGGTGCTGGACATCGACCCGCAGCAATCACTCACGCGCTGGCACGCGCGGCGCAAGGATGCGCTGAAGGCCGCCGCGGCAGGGCTCGACTTCGCCGAGAGCAGCGGCTGGAAGCTGGCCGCGGCCGTCGAGAAGCTGAAGCGCAACCACGACTGGGTGCTGATCGACAGCCCGCCGCACGCCGAAACCGAAGCCCGCCAGGCGGTGCGCGCGGCCGACCTGGTGCTGGTGCCGCTGCAGCCCAGCCCGCTTGACCTGTGGGCCACACAACCCACGCTGAACCTCGCCTTGTCGGAACAGCGCCAGGCGCGCGTGGTGCTGAACCGCCTGCCGCCGCGGGGTCGCCTGGTGGAGACGCTGCGCGCCGAGATTTCCCGCGCCGCGATGCCGGCCGCGGCATCGGCCCTTGGCAACCGCAGCGCCTTCGCGCACGCCATGACCGAGGGCCTGGGCGTGACCGAGTGGGAACCGCGCGGCGCCGCGGCCGACGAGGTGCGGGCACTGGCCGCGGAACTTCGCAAGCTGCTGGAGCGCTGAAACATGTGGTTCGTGGTGTTCGTGCTGCACCTGCTGTCCGCCGTGCTGTGGGTGGGCGGCATGTTCTTCGCGCTGGTCGTGCTGCGGCCTTCGATGGCGGTGCTGCAACCGCCCGATCGCATGGCACTGCACGGCCAGGTGTTTCGCCGCTTCTTTCTTGTCGTCTGGCACGCCATGCCGATTGCGCTGATCACCGGCTATGCGCTGCTGTTCGGCGTGTATGGCGGGTTCCGGGGCACGCACTGGTCGATCCACGCCATGCATCTTCTGGGCGTGATCATGGGGGCGATCTATCTCGCGCTGTTCTTCGGCCCCTATACCGCGTTCCGTCGCGCGCCCGGGCCAGAATCGCTGGCGCGCGTGCGGCAGCTGATCACGCTCAACCTGGGGCTGGGGCTGCTGACGGTGGTGATCGCGGGGGCGGGGCGCTACGGGCTTTGAGCCCCGCGCGCGCGGCGACGCACCACCTCGCGGTGCAGGATGTAAAGGCCCGACGCCACCAGCACCGCCACGCCGCCAAGCATTGACGGGTCCGGCGCCTCGTTCCAGATCGCCCAGCCGATCGCCACCGCCCACAGGATCGAGACGTATTCGAACGGCGCCACCACGGTGGTCTCGCCGCTGCGATAGGCCTGGGTCATGAACAACTGCGCCACGCCGCTGATCACGCCGACGCCGGCCATCAGCAGCACCTGGGACATGGTCGGCATCACCCACACCGGCAGCATCATCACCGCCGCCACCAGCGTGCCGCCGGCGCTGAACCAGAAGATGATGGTGTTGTTGCGCTCGCCCAGCGCACCCAGGCGGCGGATCGCGACCATCGACAGCGCCCAGGCCAGCGCCCCCAGGATCACCACCAGCACGGGCAGCAGTGCCAACTCGCTGCCGCCGCCGGGCCGCACGATCAGCAGCACGCCCAGGAAGCCCACCAGCACCGCGAGCGCCCGCCGCCAGCCCACCGTCTCGCCCAGCAGCGGGATGGACAGCACGGTCAGGAACAGCGGCATGGTGAAGCCCAGCGCGGTGACGTCGGCATAGGGCAGCCAGGCGATGCCGTAGAAGCTCGCGAACATGCCGACCACGCCGCTTGCGGTGCGCGCCAGGTGCCAGCCCGCGTGCTTCACGCGCAGCAGCGACCTGCCGTCCCGCAGCAGCGCCGGCGCCAGCGGCACGACGGCAAAGATGCTGCGGAAGAACACCACCTGCCACACCGCGATCTCAGGCGTGACCGCCTTCACGAAGGCGCCGCCCACGGTGAAGCAGAACGTCGCCACCATCACGCAGGCGATCGCCTGCAATTGGCCGCGCCTGGACAGGCGGCCGCCGAGGTCAGTTTCGGATGGGGATTCGTTCACCGGCGCAGGCGTTCCAACGCCATCCTAAGGCGCATCTGACCGAAGCGGAACCGGCGGGGTGCGGCATGATCCGTTGCAAAGGCAACGGATCATGCCGCAGCACGGTCTTTGCCTGGTCGCGTTTTCCGAGCCGTCAGGTGTTTCCACCTGACTTGAAAACGCTCTATGTGTGACGCGCCCATGACCGAAGCGCTGTTCCGCGACGATGCCTATCTGCGCCATTGCGACGCCGAGGTGGTGGCCGCCGGCGACGGCGGCGTCGTGCTCGATCGCACCGTGTGCTACGCGCGCTCGGGCGGCCAGCCCGGCGACACGGGGCGCCTGGTGTTCGCCGACGGCACCGTCATCACGCTGGGCGAGGCGCTGAAGGGCCCCGATGGCGCGGCCGTGCTGCACCCGGTGGCGGCAGGCTCGCCGCTGCCCCGCCCCGGCGATCGCGTGCGGGTGGAACTCGACTGGGACCGGCGCGAAAAATTGATGCGGACGCACACCGTGCTGCACCTGCTGTGCAGCCTGATCCCGGGCGCGGGCGTGACCGGCGGATCGGTAGGCGAGCTCAAGGGGCGGCTTGACTTCGACCTGGCCGAGGCGCCCGACAAGGGCTTCGTGCAGGAAGCGCTGAACCGCCTGGTGGCCGAGGATCATCCGGTCACGACCGAGTGGATCGACGAGGCGGTGCTGGACGCCAACCCCGCCATGGTGCGCACGCTTTCGGTGCAGCCGCCGCGCGGGACGGGGCGGATCCGGCTGGTGCGGATCGGCGCCGGCGATACGCCTGTGGACCTGCAGCCCTGCGGCGGCACGCATGTGCGCAACACCGCCGCGATCGGGCGCGTGACGGTCGCCAAGATCGAGAACAAGGGAAGGCAGAACCGGCGCATCGCGCTGGTGCTGGAATGACGATGCATCCTTTGGTCAACACCGCGTGGCTCGCCGCCAACCTCGCGCGCCCTGACCTGCGCCTGTTCGACGCCACGAAATACCTGCCGAACGAGAATCGCGACGGTCACGCGGAATTCCTTCAGGCGCGCATCCCGGGGGCGCATTTCTTCGACATCGACCATTTCGCCGACCCCGACACCGAGCTCCCACACATGGTGCCCAGCGTGGGCCGCATGGAACGCCTGCTGGGCGCGGCCGGCGTGGGCAACGGTGCGATGCTCGTGTTCTACGACCAGAAGGGCATGGCATCGGCCGCACGTGCCTGGTGGCTGATGGGGCTGTTCGGGCACGACCAGGTGGCCGTGCTGGATGGCGGGCTGCCGAAATGGCGCGCCGAGAACCGGCCCACCGAAACCGGCGAACCGCCGCGCCGCCACCCGGAAAAGTTCCGCGCCGATTTCCGCAGCCAGCGGCTGCGTGGCATCGGCGACATCCTGGCCAACCTGGAGGGTGGACCCGAACTGGTGCTGGATGCGCGCGCTGCCGCGCGCTTCACCGGCAGCGCGCCCGAACTGCGCAAGGGCGTGCGCGGCGGGCACATGCCGGGCAGCATCAACCTGCCCTATACCGACCTGCTGAACCCCGATTTCACCTTCAAGGACGAAGCCAGCCTGCGCGCGCGCTTCGCCGCCGCCGGCGCCGATGGCAGCCGGCCGGTGGTGACCAGCTGCGGCACGGGCGTCACTGCCTGCATCCTGACGCTGGGCCTGGTGCTGTCCGGCCTGCCGCGGGGCGCCGTTTACGACGGGAGCTGGACCGAGTGGGGTGGCCGCTCCGACACGCCGGTCGAGACCGGCTGAACCACGAACAGGGAAACATCCATGCCCGATGATTCGCAGGCGCAGTCGCGCCCGCTTGCGTATGAAACCCGCCTGTCGCATCTGGGCCGCCCGCCCAAGAAGGGTGCCAAGGGCACGGTGAACGTGCCGATCATCCGCGCCAGCACCGTCACCTTCCCCGACTGCGCCGGCCTGATCGCCGCGCGCGAACGCCGCTTCGACCAGTGGGGCAGCTATGGCACCCAGGGCCTGGCCACGCATCACGCGCTGGAAGACGTGGTGTGCGAGATCGAAGGCGGCGATCGCTGCGTCATCGTCGGCACCGGCCTTGCCGCCATCATCGTGCCGCTGATGGCCTTCCTGAAGGCGGGCGACCATTGCCTGGTGCCGGACAGCGCCTATGGCCCGTGCCGCAATTTCTGCGACACGATGCTGAAGAATTTCGGCGTCGAGACCACCTATTACGACCCGACCGTGGACGAATCCGGCATGGCGGCGCTGATGCGCCCCAACACGCGCGTCGTGTACACCGAAAGCCCCGGCAGCCACACATTCGAGGTGCAGGACGTGCCCGGCATCGCGCGCGCCGCGCATGCGCAGGGTGCCAAGGTGCTGATGGACAACACCTGGGGCATCCGCACCTTCCAGCCCTTCCAGCACGGCGTGGACGTCTCCATCCAGGCGCTGACAAAATACGTGGTCGGCCACAGCGATGTGCTGCTGGGCAGCGTGACGGTGAGGAATGGCGACTGGAACGCGGTGAAGGGTGCGGCCATGGCGCTGGGGCAGTACGCCTCGCCTGACGATTGCTGGCTGGCGCTGCGTGGCAGCCGCACCATGCCGGTGCGCATGAAGCGCCAGGAGGACTCCGCCCTGGAAGTCGCGCGCTGGCTGGAAGGCAGGCCGGAGGTGTTGCGCGTGCTGCATCCGGCGCTGCCAAGCCATCCACAGCATCGTTTGTGGAAGCGCGACTTCACCGGCGCCTGCAGCCTGTTCGGCGTGGTGTTCCAGCCGCGCTACGAGATGGCGCAGGTTCACACGCTGATCGACAACCTGGCGCTGTTCGGCATCGGTGCCAGCTGGGGCGGCTATGAGAGCCTGGCACTTCCCACCACCGGCAACATCGCGCGCACCGCAACCAGCACCGACCTGGGCGGGCCAACCATGCGGCTGCATATCGGGCTGGAGGATCCGGCGGATCTGATCGCCGACCTCGAGTCAGGGATGCGCGCTCTTGCCGCGCCGCGCCCTCTTGACGAGTGATGGTGCGCGGCTCGCAGCCGTTTTCCTGCTTCTTGCCCTTCCCGCCGCGGCGCAGCAGCCGGCCGCCGAGCCACCGGGATCGGAACCGACCACCACGGGCGAGGTCCTCGCCCCCGGCGAGCGCTATACCGGCCGCTGGGAAGTGCGGCTGCGCACCGACAGCACGCTGGAAACCTTCAACGGCCGCCGCCCCTTCACCAACATCTTTGGCGAGGTCGATTTCGACCTGACGGCGCGGGTATGGGGGCCGCTTTCCATCGTGTCGGTGTCACGGCTGGAACAGCAGCGCTCGCCTGCCGCGACCAGCGGCTTCCAGTTCGAGGCGGCGTATATCCAGGCGCTGCATGCGCGGCTTGATCTTGATCCCGTCGCTGCCTGGGCGGGCAAATTCCACCCGCGCTTCGGCCGCGCCTGGGACCTGGGCCCGGGCTTCTACGGGCGCGATTTCGGCTACGACTACGAACAGCTCGAGAAGCTGGGCGGCGGCGCCTCGGTCACGTTCCAGGCACTCGGCCGGCACACGCTGACGGCGGAACTCTTCACCCAGGACACCAGCGTGCTGTCGCGCGGCATCGGCGCCGCGCCCTCCGTGTTCGATCGCGGCACGTATCGGCCGCGCCGCCGCCACACCGACCAGGGTTTCGCCGGCAACACCGGCCAGCTCGACAGCTACGACCTGGTGCTGGGCGGCGAGGCGATGCCCGGCCTGCCGGCGGGCCTGTCGTATCAGCTCGCCTACAGTTTCCAGCCTGGCTCGGCCGGGCCGGGCGGCATCGGCCAGTTCGACGAAACCGCCTATGCCGCAAGCCTGGCCTGGACCGGCGAGGCGGCGCCCGGCTGGACGCTGACGCCGCTATGGGAGACCGCATGGCAACGCAACCGCTTCGGCACCGCGGCCGATGCCACCATCACCACCGTGGCGATGGGCGTGGAGGCGCCCGGCGGCTGGAGCGGCGGCGTGCACGGCGCGATCCGAACGGTAGGAACCAATCAGTTTGCGCCCAAGGGCACCGACTGGCTGACCGGCTTCACCATCGGCCACGACCTGACGGAATCGCTGTTCACCGGCGCGCCTGCCTGGCTCAGGGGCCTGACCGTCTCGGTCGGCTACAAGGCCGAGCGCGGCTACGATCCGGCCGAGCGCGCGCGGCAAACGCAGCACGTGGTCGGCACGGAACTGCGCCTGGGGCGGCGGTTCTGATAGGCTAGCGCCACAGGAGGTGCCGATGCGACCGATCTTCGTCATGATCAAGTGCGAGATGGGCCGCGCCTATGCGGTGGCGCGCGAGGCGGCGGACCGTATCCCCGAGGCGTCGGAGATTTTTTCCACCAGCGGGCAATACGACCTGCTGGCCAAATTCTACCTTGAGCCGGGCAGCGACGTGGGCCTGTTCGTGACCGAGAAGGTGCAGACCATTCCAGGCGTGAAGGACACCTTCACGCTGCTGACGTTCAACGCCTTCGCAGGCCCCAAGCAGGCATGAGCGACATTCTTCGCATTCCGGGCGGTGCCGCGGGCCGTTCGCGCGCGGTCAGCTACGGCCCCTTTGTGTGGGCCGTCGCGGTCTCGACCGACAAGACGCCCGACATGGCAGCGCAAACACGCTCTGCGCTGGCGGTGATCGACCAGGCACTCACCGATGCCGGCAGCGCCCGCAACCGCATCCTGACCGCCACGATCTACATCACCGACATGAACCAGAAAGCGGCGATGGACGCAGTGTGGACGGCGTGGATCCCCGCCGATGGCTGGCCACAGCGTGCCTGCATCGAAGTCGGGCTGTCGCCGGGCACGATGGTGGAGATCGCCGTGGTGGCGGCGAAGGCGTAGGCGCGCGTCAGCCGAGCCGCTTCTGCATGTCCACGAAGGTCGGCGCGTCGTAGCCAGGGTGCGCATGCTGCGCGGTCTCCACGAATCCGCACGACGCGAACAGCCGCCGGTTGTCCTGGAACACCAGCCGCGTGGAGAGCCACAGCACATCGTGCGCACCGGCCCGCGCCGCTGCCTCGGCGGCGCCGACCAGGCGCCGTGCAAAGCCGTGGCCGCGATACCGCGGATCGACCGCAAGCCGGCCCATGTACAGGCCGGGCGGCTTCGGCTGCCAGATCACGCAGGCCACCAGCCGCCCATCCGCATCAATGCCGGCACCGCCACCCGCCTCCAGGGCAACGCGCACTGCCTCCGCCGTTTCGCGCCGCGCGCTGGGCGGCGGATCAGGCTCCACGCTCGTCTGGGTGAAGGCCAAGCGCACCAGCGTGGCGATTGCCTCGGCCTCATAGGCGCCGAGCGGGCGCGGCTCAGCCGGCAGGCGCATGCGCCAGGCACTCGATTTCCACACGGGCACCCAGGACCAGTCCGGAAACGCCGAAGGTCGATCGCGCCGGCCGGCGCCCGGCGGTGAAGAAGGGAATATAGGCGCGGTTGAAGGCGGCGAACTCGCTGATGTCGGCCAGCATCACCACGCACTTGAACACGGAGTCCATGGTCAGGTTCAGCCGGCCAAGTGCTGACTGGATGTTCTTCAGCGTCTGCTCGGTTTCGGCCTCGACGCCGCCGGGCGCCAGCGCGCGCGTGGCGGGGTCGATGCCCAGCATGCCGGACAGGTACACCACATTGCCCACGACCACGACGGGGCTGAACGGCAGCGTGGGCGGGGCACCTTCCGGCACCATGAAGCGCGGTGCCGGCTGTGCGGCTGCCGCGCCCGCGATCAGCAAACTCAGGCCGGCAAGAATGGCGCGCATGCGGAAAACTCCTTCGTCCCAGGGGGGTCGTGTCACGCGCCGGGCAGGCGGCCGGCGGCGCGGCGCGCCTCGTACGCCTTGGCGTGCAGATAGGCTGCCTCGTGCAGCGTGGCGTCGATGCCGGCGCGACGCACGGCATCGAGCAACTGGCCCAGGATGTGGTCGGCCTCGATCCGCCCGCCCGATTCCAGGTCGCGCAGCATGGATGCAGTGGTGGGGCCGCCGCCCAGCAGGATGCCGCGATAGCTGTCCATGGCCTTGGCCGGGGGCGGGTGGCCCGCGGCGGCGGCGGCCGCGGCGCTGCGGTCCAGCAGCGTGCCGATGAAGGCGGCGCCGCCCGGGGCCGCGGCAATCTCGCCCAGGTTGGCGCGCATCAGCACGGTGGCGGCGGCCAGCGTGCCCAGGAACACCAGCTTCGCCCACATCGCGCCCATGATGTCGGCCAGGGCCGTGGCGGAAACCGGCGTGCGCCGGAAAGCGTCCTGCAACGCCAGCACGCGCGCCGACACGCTGCCATCCAGCTCACCGAACTGCAGCGCGTGCAGCGGTGCCAAATGGCGCACCGTGCCGTCGGGCGCGAGCGTGGCCTGGATCTGCGCAAGCCCGCCCAGCACGCGCGGCGCGCCGAACGCGCCCCGCAGCGTTTCGATGTGCGACAGCCCGTTCAGCAGCGGCAGCACCGCGGTGCGATCATCGACGGCGGGGCGGATCGCCTCGATCGCGGCGTCCAGGTCGTATGCCTTGGCGGTCAGCAGCACCACGTCCCAGCCAGGTGCCACGGCTTCGGCGGTCAGCGTGGTGACGGATGCGCGAAAATTCCCTGCCGAGGCGCTCTCGATCACCAGCCCCGCGCGGTCGAGCAGCGCCTTGCGGCCGGGACGCACCAGGAAGGCGACCTCGGCGGCGCCAGCCTGGACCAGGCGACCGCCGAAATAGCCGCCGATCGCCCCCGCCCCCAGCACCAGCACGCGCATGGTCCGATCCCCCCGTGCTATGCCGCCAGCGGCCCCGCGGCCCGCAGCCCGCCCACCGCGATGCCGTTCCAGTTGCTGAGCGTGGGTGCGCGGAATTTCGCGAAGCCCGCTGCCTGCTCGGCGTTCATCGGCACGAAGCGGGCAATGAGCGCCGCCATCATCACCTCGGCGGCGCGGCCAGCGCCGTCACGGCATTTCAGCGCGACGCCGAAACCCGGTTCGGGGAAGGCCGCGCAGAACACGCCCTCCGCCCCCGTCTTGGTGAACACCTTGGCGCCCAGCAGGCGCATCACGCCCGTGTCGAAGCGGCCGGTGCCGGCCACCATGAACGGCTCGGCCGCCACCGCCGCGCGCAGCCGTGCGGCGGCCTGGGCGCGCCCTGTGCCAAGACCGTGGCCCGTGCCGAAGCGCGCAAAGGCGCGCGCCAGCGCCGACAGCGAAAACCCATAGGTCGGGATCGAACAGCCATCGGTGCCACAGGGCGTCTCGTCGTCGATCGCCGCACCCGTCATCTCACTCAGCACGCCGGCCACGATGCGCTGCACCGCGTGGTCGCGCGCGATGTAGCCGCGCGGGTCATGGCCGGTGCCGCAGGCCAGGCACACGAAGCCGGCATGCTTGCCGGAGCAGTTGTTGTGCAGCGCCGAGGGCCGCGCGCCGGTGCGGGCAAAGCTGTACGCCGTTTCACCCAGCAGGGACGGCCACTGCGCGCCGCACTCCAGCACCTCTGGCGCCTGGCCCGCCTTGGCCAGCATGCCGGCGGAGGTTTCCACGTGCAGCGGCTCGGCATTGTGGCTGCTGCATGCCAGCGCCAATTCCCGGTCGGTCAGCGCGTAGGTCTGGGCGGCGCCGGTTTCCACCAGCGCCAGCGCCTGCAGCGCCTTCACTGCCGAGCGGGGAAAGATTCTTCGGTCGATGTCGCCGAACGAAAACACCGTGCGGCCATCGGCGTCCACCACGATGCCGGCGCCGCGATGGCTGCTTTCCACCATCGCGCCGCGCGTGACGTCAACAACAACGGGATCATCCATGCGGCGCACGGTGCCACGCGCACGCCGCGTCGGCTACGCCGCGCAGCGGGCACAGGTGCCCTCGATCTCCACGGTGGCGCGGGTGGGGCGGAAGCCGGCGCGGCTGGCCGCCGCCTCCAGCGCGCGCGAAACCTGCGGCTCCTCCAACTCGGTCACCACGCCGCACCGATCACAGATCAGGAACTGCGCCGGGTGCTCGTGGTCGGCGCCGCAATCGTGCACGTGGCAGGCGACGAAGGCGTTCAGCTTCTCCAGCCGGTGCACCAGGCGCTGTTCCAGCAGGAAATCGAGCGCCCGATACACGGTGGGGGGGGCCGCGCCGGCGCGGTCGGCCTTGAGCAGGTCCAGCAGCGCATAGGCGCCAACGGGGCGCGGGCTTTCCAGCACCAGGCCCAGCACCGTGCGGCGCAGTGGCGTAAGCTGCGCACCGCGACCCTGGCAGGCCGTGGCGGCGGCATCCAGCGCGGACTCGGTTTTCGCGGTGAAGCGCATACGTGATAATATAACACCCATGAGCACCGACGCCACCGACGCACTGATCGCCGCCGCGAAATTCGACGCCAACGGCCTGGTCGCCGCCATCGCGCAGCAGCACGACACGAAGGAAGTGCTGATGCTGGCCTGGATGAACCGGGAATCGCTGCGGGAAACGCTCGCCACCGGCCGCGCGGTGTACTACAGCCGCAGCCGCCAGGAATTGTGGCGGAAGGGCGACACCAGCGGCCACACGCAGCGCGTGATCGACCTGCGGCTGGACTGCGACGGCGATGCGGTGCTGCTGCTGGTCGATCAGGCGGGTGCCGCCTGCCACACCGGGCAGCGCAGTTGCTTCTTCACCGCGATCCGCGATGGCGCGCTGGCCAGTGTCGGGCTGCCGGCATGATCCCGCTATCGGTCCTCACCGGCTTCCTGGGCGCGGGCAAGACCACGCTGCTGAACCGGCTGCTGAAGCGGCCGGAACTGGCCGACACGGCCGTGCTGATCAACGAGTTCGGCGAGATCGGCATCGATCACCTGCTGGTCGAGCGGGTGGATGACGACACCGTGCTGCTGAACGCCGGCTGCCTGTGCTGCACGGTGCGCGGCGACCTGGTGCGGGCGCTGACCGACCTGGCCGCCAAGGCGGCATCCGGCCGCACCGTGAAGCGCGCCGTGATCGAGACCACGGGCCTGGCCGACCCCGCCCCCATCGTGCAGACGCTGATGTCCGATCCGCGCATCACCCGTGCCTTCCGGCTGGACGGCATCATCACGCTGGTCGATGCCATGCACGGCACCGCCACGCTGGACGCGCACCAGGAAGCCGTGAAACAGGCGGCGATGGCGGATCGCATCGTGCTGACCAAGACCGACCTGGCTGATGCGGCGACTGAGGCGGCGCTGGAAGAACGGCTGCGTGCGCTCAACCCCGGCGCGCCGCCGCTGCGCGCGGCGCATGGCGAGATCGACCCGGAAAGCATCCTGAACGCCGGCCTGTTCCGCCCCGAGGCCAGGGTGCCCGACGTGGCGCGCTGGCTGAACGCGGAAGCCTATGCCGACCATGGCCACCACCATCACCATGGGCACGAGCATCACCACGATCATGGGCATGACCAGGACCCGCACGACCTCAACCGGCATGATGCGCGCATCAGGGCCGCGTGCTTCACCTTCGAAAAACCGCTGCACTGGCAGGGCCTGGCCACCTGGCTGTCCATGCTGATCGCCACGCGGGGTGAATCGCTGCTGCGCATCAAGGGGATCCTCAATCTCGATGGCATGGACACACCGGTGGCGATCCACGGCGTGCAGCACGTGTTCCATCCGCCCGCGCCGCTGCCCGCCTGGCCCGAGGGCGATCCGCGCACCAGCCGCCTGGTGTTCATCCTGCGCGACCTTGATCCCCAGGTGGTGGCGGACGGGCTGGCCGCGTTCAGCGACGCGGCCGAGCAAAGCGCCCGGGTCGCCGCCGGCTGAGCGTTTTCAAGTCAGGCGGAATCGCCTGACGCCAGGGACAAACGCGACCAGGCAAAGACATTGAGCCGTTTCGCCGCGCCGCGATTGCCCGGCCACGCCGCGCCCCGTAAAGCTTTGCCGATGCCGTCCACGACCCACCGCACCGAGGTGCTGACCGGCGCCGCGATCGAACCCGCGCTGGACCACGCGGCGGCGCTGGCCAGCATTGTGTTCAGCGACTTTCCCTACCTGTTCGATGGCGGGGTTGCGGCCGAGCGCGCCTATATGCAGCGCTACGCCGAGCGCCCCGGCGCGGCCCTGGTGCTGGCCCATGCTGACGGAGCAATCGTGGGGGCCGCCACCTGCATGCCGCTTGCGGTGGAGAACGACTACATCCAGGCCCCTTTTCAGGCCGCCAGCTGGGCGTTGGACCGCGTGTGCTACCTGGGCGAATCCGTGCTGCTGCGCGCGCATCGCGGCCAGGGCTTTGGCGTGGCGTTCTTCGCCGATCGCGAAGCGCATGCGGCGAATTTGGGGCTGGATGTGTGCGCCTTCTTCTCGGTCGCGCGCGCGGCCGATCACCCGCTGCGGCCCGCAGGCTACACGCCGCTCGATGGGTTTTGGCGCAAGCGCGGCTACGCGCCCATGCCGGGCATGACCGCCACCATGCGCTGGCGCGACCGCAACGAGGATGCACCATCGCCCAAGCGGCTCGCGGTGTGGGCGCGGGCGCTGTCGGGTGCCGCGCTGCCATGACCGCGCTGCACCTGGCCGTGCTGGCCTGCCCGGTTGAGCGCAGCGACGGCGTGGCCGCCTGGCGCGCCAAGCTTGCCGGCTGGGCGCGGGCGGCGCGGCAGGCGGGCGCCGACATGCTGCTGCTGCCGGAATATGCGGGGGTCGAGGTGGGCGCGGCCGCGGCACCTGGCCAGGGCGTGGCCGCCGAGCTAGCTGCCGTGCTGCTGCACGCCGAGGCGATGGTGCAGGCGGCGACCAGCGTCGCGATGGCCCAAGGAATCTGGCTGTGCCCCGGCTCGCTGCCCATGCGGATGAACGGCGCGGTGCTGAATCGCGCGCCGCTGATCGCGCCCGATGGCCGCGCGGTTTGGACCGAAAAACACTGCATGACGCGCTTCGAGTCGGAGGAGTGGCACGTCGATGCGGGCGCCCGCCCCACCCCGATCGACACGCCCTGGGGGCCGATCGGCGTTGCCATCTGCTACGACGTGGAGTTCCCGCCGCTGACCCGCGCGCTGGTGCGGGACGGTGCCTGGCTGGTGCTGGTGCCCGCCTGCACCGACACCGCGGCCGGCGCCTCGCGCGTGGAAGTTTCCGCGCGCGCGCTGGCGCTGCAGAACCAGTGCTTTGTCGCGGTGGCGCCGACCGTTGGCGCAGCACCATGGTCGGCCGCGCTGGACGTGAATCGCGGACGTGCCGCCATCTTCGGCCCGATGGACGCGGGGTTCCCGGCCGATGGCGTGATCGAGGCAGGCACGCCCGATACGCCTGGCCTGGTGCTGGCCACGCTTGATCCCGCGCGGCTTGATGCGGTCAGGAAGGACGGGGCGGTGCGCAATTTCCTGGATTGGCCAGCATGGACATAGACGCAGCCGCGATCGTGCGGGATGCGGATGCGCTGATGCGCGCCGACAGTTCCAATCCACCCGGCGATTGCCGCGCCGCGGCCGATGCAACCGAGGCGATCCTGCGCGCGATTCCTGGCGCCCAGGTCACGCGGCATGATTTCGACGCGCCCAACGCCAACCTGGTCGCGATGTTGGCAGGCGCCGGACCGGGCCGCACGCTGCTGCTGAACGGGCATCTCGATACGTATGGCGTCGGCGATCCTGGGGCCTGGTCGGTGCCGCCGCTGGCCGCGACGCTGCGGCACGGCATGCTGTACGGGCGCGGCGCGGCCGACATGAAGGGCGGCATCGCTTCCATGATCGCGGCGTTCCGCGCCATGGCCGCGCGGCGCGATTCCTGGCGCGGCAGGCTGGTGCTGGCGCTGGGGTCGGACGAGGAAACCATGGGCGTGCGCGGCACGCAGCGCCTGCTGGAAACCGTGCCCGCCTGCCGCGCCGATGCCTGCCTGATCGCCGATGCCGGCAGCCCGCGCGTGGCCCGCTTCGGCGAAAAAGGCATGCTGTGGGTGCGGCTTTCCGCCACCGGCCGCACAGCGCATGGCGCGCATGTGCACCTGGGCGACAACGCGGCCGCGCGCGTGGTGCGGGCGGTGCACCAGGCACTGCTGCTGGCCGGCCCACCCGACACCGCCGATGCCGCCGTGGTGCAGGCGGTGCGCCGCGCCGCCCCCGTCAGCGAGCCCGAGGCAGGCGCGGGCGAGACCGACACGCTGCTCAACGTCACCGTCAATCTGGGCCGCATTTCTGGCGGCACGCTGGTGAACCTGGTGGCGGACAAGGCGGAGGCCGACCTGGATATCCGCGTGCCCTTCGGCACCACGACCGCCATGCTGGAAACCAAGCTCGGCGCCATGCCGGGCGTGGACATGCGCGTGCTGGTGCGCTGGGAACCCAGCGCCACGCCGCCCGGCAGCGAGATCGTGCGCCTGGTGCAGCAGGCCGGCGAGGCCGTGCTGGGCGCCCGCCCGGTCGCCACCATGCGCGTGGGTGCGTCGGATGCGCGGCTCACGCGGGCTGCCGGAATCCCGACCGTGGTCTATGGCCCGGCACCGCGCAACATGGGCGGCGCCGACGAGCACGTGGCGCTGGACGACCTGCTGGCGGTGGCGCGCGTGCACGCGCGCGTCGCCGAAGAATTCCTGGCCGCGTGAGCCTGCTCTATCTCGTCGCCGGCGAGGCCAGCGGCGACATCCTTGGCGCGCGGCTGATGACCGCCCTGGCCGCCCGCGCGCCCGCCATGCGCTTCGCCGGCATTGGCGGCGAGCACATGCAGGCGGCGGGGCTTGAAGCCTCGTTGTTCCCGATGCGCGAGCTGTCGCTGATGGGCCTGGCCGAGGTGCTGCCCAAGGTGCTGTGCATCCTGCGCCGCCTTGACCAGGCGGTGGCCGACATCGCGGCGCGGCGCCCCGCCGCGGTCGTCACCATCGATGCGCCCGGCTTCACGCTGCGCCTGGCCAGGCGCGTGAAGGCGCTGGGCATCCCGGTGATCCACTACGTCGCCCCCCAGGTCTGGGCCTGGCGGCGCGGGCGCGCGAAAACGCTGGCGCGGAAGATCGACCACCTGCTGTGCCTGCTGCCGTTCGAGCCGGAATTCTTCGTGCCCTACGGCGTCGATGCGCGATTCGTCGGCCATCCGGTGCTGGAAAGCGGCCTCGAAAGGGGCGACGCAGGAAAATTCCGCGCGGCGCATGGCATCCGCGCCGAGGCCACGGTGCTTGCGGTACTGCCCGGCAGCCGCGGCGGCGAGGTGGCGCGGCATCTGCCGGTCTTCATCGACACGATCCACCGCGTGCTGCCGCGCGACCTGGTGCTGGCCATCCCAACGCTGCCAGCCGTCGAGGCCCAGGTCCGCGCCGCCGCCTGGCCGGCGCGGGCGGTGTTCGTGCCGCCCGAGGCGCGCGCGGATGCGCTGGCCGCCAGCACGGCGGCATTGTGCAAAAGCGGCACGGCCACGCTGGAGGTCGCCCTGGCCGCCTGTCCCATGCTGGTGGCCTATCGCGTGAACCCGATCACGGCGGCGATCGGAAGGCGGCTGATCACGGTGAAATACGCCTCGCTGGTGAACCTGCTGGCGGATCGCGCCGTGGCGCCCGAGTTCATCCAGGAGCAGTGCGCGGCCGATGCCATGGCGCCCGCGCTCGCCCGCCTGCTGGACAGCGCCGCCGCGCGCGAGGAACAGCGCACGGGCTTCCGCGCGAGCCTCGCGATGCTCGCGGCACCCAGCGGCGCGACCCCCAGCGGCGCGGCAGCCGAAGCAGTGCTGGCCTGGCTTTAGACCTGCGCGTCCTGCCCGCGCAGCGTGTGCCGCAGCCGGCGCACTGCGAACCATACCGCCACCGCCACCGCCGGCACCGCCACCAGGCCGAACCAGCGCGGCGCATCGACCAGGCCGAACACGGTCAGCCCATCCGCGCCGATCTTCAGCAGCGACACCAGGTAGTAGGCGATCGCGAACACCGAGAAGCCCTCGACCGCCTGCGACAGCCGAAGCTGCACCGCGGCGCGCTTGTCCAGACCCGACAGCAGCACCGCGTTCTGCTGTTCCAGCCGCACATCGACGCGCGTGCGCAGCATGGACGACGCGTTGGCGATGCCGCGCAGATGCGCTTCCTGGCGCCGCGCCACGGCGGCGCAGGTGTCCAAGGCAGGCCTGAATCGGCGTTCCAGGAAGGTGGACCAGGGCTGGAAGCCTTCCAGCCGCTCCTCGCGCAAGCTTTGCATGCGACCTTCCACCAGTGCGCCATAGGCGGCTGCGGCGGCGAAGCGGAAGCGGGTGCGCGCCGCCGTGGCCTCCATCTCGGCGGCCAGCGTGGTCAGGGTTTCCAACAGCGCCGTGTCGTCCTCGGCACCGCGGGCGGTGGCTTCCACGATCGCGGCCAGCCGCGCCTCGCTGATGGAAAGCGCGCTGACCGCCGCGCGCGCCTCGGGCAGCGCCAGAAGTGCCCCCATGCGGTAGGTTTCCACCTCCAGGATGCGCTGCGCCATGCGGCCCAGGCGCTCGGGCGAAAGCTCGCTTACCTGCAGCATGACGCGGCCGAAACCATCGCCGTGCAGGCGGAAATCGCTGAAGGCGTGGGCCACGCCGCCGCCGAAGCGGCTGCCGACCAGCTCGGGGCCGAAATCGCTGCGCGGGGCCGCGGTGGTGCCGGTTTCGATACGCAGGTGCACGGCCACCAGCCGCTCGCCCGGCACGGCATCCAGGAAGGCCAGCAGCTCCGGCGTCAGCGCCGACCAACCGTCCTCGTGCGGCAGCGCGGCGCGCGGGCGGATCGCGGTGAAGGACTGGAACTCGCCATGCCGTTCCCAGCGCAGCAGGAAGCTGCCTGGCAGCCGCAGCACCAGGTGGCGCGCGGCCCGGTCGGGGCCGACCTGGCCATGCGCCTCGGCGAAGGCGGCCAGGCGCGCGCGGTCGGCCTCGGCCTTGGCCTCCGGGGCCAGGAACACCTGATGAGTCAGCGCCGCCGGCGCGCCCAAACGCAGCGGCGGGCGCGCGTGCAGCTCATCATGCAGAGCCGCGCGATGGGGGTGGTCGCGCATGAAGCCTCTTTTTTTCGAATCGCGTGGCGCGCATGGTGCCCGCATGGGCAGTGGAAATGGCAGTGAAATCACCGTGGTCGGCGCGGGCCTGGCCGGTAGCGAGGCAGCCTGGCAGGCGGCCCAGGCGGGTGCCTGCGTGCGGCTTGTGGAAATGCGCCCCACGCACATGACCGACGCGCATGCCACCGGCCGCGCCGCCGAGCTGGTGTGCAGCAACAGTTTCCGCAGCGACGAAACGTATGCCAGCGCGGTCGGCCTGCTGCACGAGGAGATGCGCCGCGCCGGATCGCTTATCCTGCGCTGCGCGGATACGCACCGCGTGCCGGCGGGGGCCGCGCTGGCGGTGGACCGCGAGGGCTTCTCGGCCGCGGTCGATGCGGCGCTGGCGGCGCACCCGCGCATCACGCGCGAGGCCGCGCTGGTCGATGCGTTGCCAGGGCCGGATGCGGGCGAGACCATCATCGCCACCGGCCCGCTGACCGCCGCCCCCCTGGCCGAGAGCATCCGCGCACTGACGGGCGAAGCGAGCCTGGCGTTCTTCGACGCGATCGCGCCCATCGTGCATGCCGAGACGATCGACATGACCGTGGCCTGGAAGCAGTCGCGCTGGGACAAGGGAGGCGAGGTTGAGGGTGGCGGCGCCGACTACATCAATTGCCCGCTGGATCGCGACCAATACGCCGCGTTCGTGCAGGCCCTGCTGGATGGCGAGACGACCGACTTCAAGGACTGGGAAAAAACCACGCCCTATTTCGACGGCTGCCTGCCGATCGAGGTGATGGCCGAGCGTGGCCCCGAAACGCTGCGCTGGGGGCCGATGAAGCCGGTGGGCCTGCGCGACCCGCGCCAGCAGCGCCGCCCGCACGCCGTGGTGCAGCTCCGCCAGGACAACGCGGCTGCCACGCTGTGGAACATGGTGGGCTTCCAGACCAAGCTGAAATACGCTGACCAGGTGCGCGTGTTCCGCACCATTCCGGGCCTGGAACGGGCCGAGTTCGCGCGTCTGGGTGGCATCCACCGCAACAGCTTCCTCAATTCGCCCCGCCTGCTGGATGGCGCGCTGCGGCTGAGCGCGCGCCCCAATATACGGTTCGCGGGCCAGGTGACGGGGGTGGAGGGCTATCTGGAATCGGCCGCGATCGGGCTGCTGGCGGGCCGCTTCGCCGCGGGGCTGAATGCGTCGCCGCCGCGCGAAACAGCCCTTGGTTCGCTGCTGGCCCACATCACCGGCGAGGCGAACCCGGAGACGTTCCAGCCGATGAACGTGAATTTCGGCCTGTTCCCTAAGCTGCCTGGCGAGGTCGGCCGCAAGGATCGCAAGCGGCAATACGCCGAGCGTGCGCTGGCCGCGCTCGATTTCTGGCTGGGGCGAAGGGCGGCGGCGTAGGCCGCAGTAGCCCTATGGCACCCGCTGCGCCTGCACGCGCCGGTTCAGCGCCCGCCCGCCCTCGCTGCCATTGTCGGCGATCGGCTCGGCCTGGCCCCGCCCCTCGGTCGCCAGCCGATCCGGCGCGATGCCGTTCTGCGCCAGCCACAGCCGCACAGCATCGGCGCGGCGCTGCGACAAGGGCAGGTTGGTCGCGGGGCCGCCCTGGTTGTCGGTGTGGCCGATCAGGCGCAGCCGCAGGCCGGGGTCGGCCAGCATGGCATCGCGCACCTGGGTCAGCACCGGTGCCGCCGCGATGTCGAGCTCGGCCGAGCCGGTGCGGAACGTGACGTAAAGCTGCACCTGGCCGGTGCGCTGCAGGCTGTCGGCGATCGGCGCCTGCACCACCGGCGCGCTGGCCACCGGGCGCTGCGTGATGTCGAAGCGGAAGCTTGCTTCGTAGGGGCCGTAATTGCTGGTGGTGACGGCGTTGCGCGTGGTGCCGGGATAGCGCGGCTGGCCCGGCAGCATGGCCAGCGACACGATGCCGCCGCCCATCGCGATGGCGCCCGCGTGCAGGGCGGCGCGGCAGGTGGCGCTGTCGGCCGTGTAGGTGTCGCTGCCCCACACGGCACCCCGCAGCGTCGCCTCGCCGGGGCAGATGCAGCGCAGGCGCTCATCGCTGTTGGCATAGGCGGTCATGGTGTCGGGGCACAGCGTGGGTTCGCCGGTGCCGGCGGGTAAGGCGGCCTGCGCGCGGCCCGGTCCCTCGAACCGGAAGCTCGAGTCATAGGCGCCGAAATTGTTCGTGGTCACGCCATTGCGCGTGGTGCCGGGATAGCGCGGCTGCCCCGGCAGCATGCGCAGCATGATCTCGCCGCCCTGCCGGCGCAGCACGCCCGCGTGCAGCGCGGCGGCGCAGGTGGCGCTATCGGCCGTGTAGGTATCGGTGCCCCACACCGCGCCGCCGCGCGCCACCTGGTTGGCATCGCAGGCGCAGTGCAGCGTCTCGTCGCTGTTGGCATAGGCCAGCATGGTGTCAGGGCATTGCGCGGGCGCATCGGCCTGCGCCTGCTGCGCGGCACCTTGCGGGGCGGGCGCGTCGCTGGGCTGCTCGAAGCGGAAGCTTGCGTCATAGGCGCCGAAATTGTTGCTGCTCACGCCGTTGCGCGTGGTGCCGGGATAGCGCGGCTGGCCCGGCAGCATGCGCAGCGAAACCACGCCGCCGCGGCGGCTGATCACGCCGGCATGCACGGCCGCGGTGCAGGTGGCGCTGTCGGCGGTGTAGGTGGTGCTGCCCCAGATCGCGGCGCCGCGCGCCGCCAGCGCTGCCGGGCAAAGGCAGCGCAGTGCCTCCTCGCTGCCCGCATAGGCGGCCATGGTGTCGGGGCACTGCTCGGGCACGTCGGCGGCCTGCTGCGCGCGAACCGGCGCGACCGCAATGATCGTGGCGGCGAACAGGACAGGAATGAAACGGAACACGGGACACGACCTCTCGCGCATGCAGTCCCCACGCAGCACAAGCCTAGACGATGACGCGCCGATCACGGAAGCCCCGCGCGCGCCATCACGCGCCGCGGTGGATGAGCCAGTACCACAGCATCGCCAGGCGCGCGCGCGTGCCGAATGTGCCGAAGGCGCCGGCGATCGCCGGAAGGCGCGCCACGCGGGCACCGGCCAGGTGTGTCGCCAGCAGCACGACCGGTGCCGCCGCGTCGGCCGCGCCGTCCGAAAGTGCGGCCTCGCGCGCGGCAAAATGCGCCTCGAACGGCGGCACGGGCAGCAGGCCATCGCGCACGGCCTGGCGCAGCGCATCCGCCGCCGGGTGACCCAGGCGGCGGCCATCGCCCGCGGTCTCGATCGCGTCACGCCAGAACTGCAGCCGCATCAGGCCGATCACGGGGTTGTCGGCCAGCGCGTGCACGCGCGCGGTTTCGTGGCTCATCACCCACAGCGCGGCCAGCGCGTCGCGCCGGTCGGGCGGGGCCAGCAGGCAGGCGAAGAATTTTTCCGGCGCCAAGCCGCGCAATTCCGTCAGCACCGGCGACAACGCCGGGCGCGTCACGGCGTTGAGCCGGAAGCCGGCGGCTTGGCGCGCGGCGCCGGCCGGCCTAAACCTTGCCCGCCAATCACCAACCGGAGAGACCCCCCATGGCCTTCGAATTGCCCGCCCTGCCATATGCGAAGGACGCGCTGGCGCCCGTGATGAGCGCGGAGACGCTCGATTACCATCACGGCAAGCACCACAACACCTACGTCGTGAACCTGAACAACCTGGTCAAGGAGAAGGGGCTGGAGGGCAAGAGCCTGGACGAGATCGTCAAGGCCAGCTTCAACGCACCCGGCATGGAAGGCGTGTTCAACAATGCCGGCCAGCACTGGAACCACAACCTGTTCTGGGCCGCGATGAAGCCCGGCGGCGGCGGCGGCATGCCCGGCAAGCTGGAGAAGGCGATCACCGACAGTTTCGAAAGCGCCGACAAGTTCAAGGCCGCGTTCAAGCAGGCGGGGCTGACCCAGTTCGGCAGCGGCTGGGCGTGGCTGGTGCAGAAGCCCGACGGCAAGCTGGCGGTGACGAAGACCCCCAACGGCTCGAACCCGCTGGCCACCGGCGAGGGCACGGCGCTGCTGGGCTGCGACGTGTGGGAGCACAGCTACTACATCGATTACCGCAACGACCGCGGCAAGTACCTGGATGCCTTCCTGAACAGCCTGGCGAACTGGGAATACGTCGCCGGCCGCATGGCCTGAGGTTTTCGCGGGGGGCGCCGTGCCCCCCGCCTTTTAGCCGCCGTCTTTCACCCGCGCTTCGGCTGGTCCGCCGGCGGCGGGTCGTTCGCGGGCTTCGGCGTTTCCACCTTGGCCGAAGCCGGGGCCGCGGCCGGCGCGGCGGCCTGCTCGCGCACCACGCTGCTGATGGTGCTGCGCATCACCGCGACTCGCACATTGGGCGCGATCTCCACGAACATCTCCTCCTTGCCGGGGTCGATCTTCACCACGGTGCCGATGATGCCGCCGCCGGTCACCACCTTCTCGCCCTTGGCCAGGCTGCCCAGCATGGCCTGGTGTTCCTTCTGCTTCCGCTGCTGCGGCCGGATCAGGATGAAGTAGAAGACGCCGAAGATCAGCACCAGGGGCGCCATGGAGGCGAGCGAACCCAGCCCGCCCACATCCTGGGCGAAGGCAGGCGAGACGCCGAAAAGCGCGTTCAGAAGATCCAGCATGTCAGGGTTCCCGTGGGCCGTGCGGTCTACGCAGGCCGCGATACATGGCAGCGCCGAAAGAGTGGGTCAACTTGCCCGCATGCGGCCTGCAACCTAGGGTCCGGCCGTCATGGAATCACCCGAAACAAGCCTGCTGCTGGCCCGCATCGCGGGCGCGCTGGAACGCCTGGCGCCGCCTGCCCCGCCGCCGCTTGACCTGCACGCGGCAGATGCCTTCGTGTGGCAATCGGCACCGCCCGCGCTGATGCCGGTGGCGCGCGTCAATGCCGTGCCGCTGGCGCTGCTGCAGGGCATCGGGCCGCAGGTGGAAACGCTGCTGGCCAACACGCGCCGCTTCGCCGAAGGCCTGCCCGCCAACAACGCGCTGCTGTGGGGTGCCCGCGGCATGGGGAAAAGCTCATTGGTCAAGGCCGTGCACGGCGCGATCAACGAAGCCACCCCCGGCGCGCTGGCGCTGGTGGAAATCCACCGCGAGGACATCCGCACCCTGCCCGCGCTGCTGCATAAGCTGCGCGACGCGCCCCGCAAGTGCCTGCTGTTCTGCGACGACCTTTCGTTCGATGCCGGCGACAGCGACTACAAGTCGCTGAAGGCGGTGCTGGATGGCGGCGTGGAAGGCCGGCCGCCAAACGTGCTGCTCTATGCCACCAGCAACCGCCGCCACCTGATGCCGCGCGACATGATCGACAACGAGCGCGGCACCGCGATCAACCCCGGCGAGGCGGTGGAGGAGAAGGTGTCACTCTCCGACCGCTTTGGTCTTTGGCTTGGCTTCCACAATTGCGACCAGGACACGTTCTTCGCCATGGTCGAAGGCTATGCCGCGGCGATGCAGTTGCCGATCGGCCAGGACGCGTTGCGGGCCCAGGCGCGCGAGTGGCAGGTGACGCGCGGGTCGCGTTCCGGGCGTGTTGCCTGGCAGTTCATTCAGGACCTGGCGGGGCGGCTGGGGGTGCGGGCCGTGTAGCCGCGCCGATGGGGCTGGTTCGGCATCGGCGCCAGGATATACTCAACCCCGCGCGCCAGGCCGCGCACGGGGAGAAAGCCATGATCCAGCGCACAGCCAAGCCGCCGCCATCGCCGGGCGGTGGCGGACCGAAGGGGCCAGGACCCACCAAGCCGCCGTCAACGCCGCCCGGCCCGAAAAGCTGATCGCGCTCCCCGCGCCGCCGGATCAGCGGTGCCGGGCCGCCGCGCCCCCCCCCCGCAGCTCAGCCAGGCTCCGGCGCGGCCGCAGCTTGCGCCGATCCATCCGCGTGCGATTGGCCAGGCGGCATGAGCCGCCGGCGCCGCCAGCGTCCGATCGGCCGGTCCACCAGCAGATAGACCGGTGCCGCCAGCAGCAGCGTCAGCAGCACCACCTGCACCCCGCCCCAGTGCGGCGACAGCACGCGGCGCTCGAAGAAGTAAACCACACGTTCTTCGCCATGGTCGAAGGCTATGCCGCGGCGATGCAGTTGCCGATCGGCCAGGACGCGTTGCGGGCCCAGGCGCGCGAGTGGCAGGTGACGCGCGGGTCGCGTTCCGGGCGTGTTGCCTGGCAGTTCATTCAGGACCTGGCGGGGCGGCTGGGGGTGCGGGCCGTGTAGCCGCGCCGATGGGGCTGGTTCGGCATCGGCGCCAGGATATACTCAACCCCGCGCGCCAGGCCGCGCACGGGGAGAAAGCCATGATCCAGCGCACAGCCAAGCCGCCGCCATCGCCGGGCGGTGGCGGACCGAAGGGGCCAGGACCCACCAAGCCGCCGTCAACGCCGCCCGGCCCGAAAAGCTGATCGCGCTCCCCGCGCCGCCGGATCAGCGGTGCCGGGCCGCCGCGCCCCCCCCCCGCAGCTCAGCCAGGCTCCGGCGCGGCCGCAGCTTGCGCCGATCCATCCGCGTGCGATTGGCCAGGCGGCATGAGCCGCCGGCGCCGCCAGCGTCCGATCGGCCGGTCCACCAGCAGATAGACCGGTGCCGCCAGCAGCAGCGTCAGCAGCACCACCTGCACCCCGCCCCAGTGCGGCGACAGCACGCGGCGCTCGAAGAAGTAAACCACGATCGGAAAGTGCAGGATGTAGAGCGGGTACGAGAATTCCCCGATCGCGCGGTCGATCCGAGAGGTCCGGAACAGCAGGAACAGGAACGGCAGCAGCACAGCAAAGCCAAGGCACATGAAGTAGATGCGGCCTGGCAGGAAAAGCACGAAGAACAGCAGCAGGGCGCCATACACGGCACCGGCCGGCAGCAGCGCACGGCGCCATGACGCTTCCCGCTGCACGCGCCGGCACACCCAGAACGCCAGCGCCCCGAGCCCGAAGAACGGCAAGGCCGCCGGCAGCACGAAATAGCCCCACAGCTGCGCGTCGAGGTGCAGCACGTGCACCGCCACGTGGAACAGCAGCCCCGGCACGATCAGCACCAGGCATTTCGGCAGCGTGATCCGGCGCAGCACGAACGGCGCCAGCAGGTAGAACAGCAGCTCGACCGAAACCGACCAGGCGGGACGGTTCAGCAGGAACATGCTGCCGTTATGCGCGGCATCCACGTGCCAGGGGGCGAAGGCGATCGCGCCGTCGTCCGGATCAAGCCGCAGGAACCAGAACAGCTCCTGGCCCAGCATCCCCAGCGTCGAGACCCCCACCAGCAGCAACGGCCCGACATGCCACTGCGTCAGGGCGCCGAACACGTCGGGCCATGCTACCGCGGTGGCACCTGTACGCAGCTGGCCGAACCACGCCCCGAGCAGCAGCGACACCACAACGCTGAACGCATAGGCCGGCCACAGCCGCAGGAAGCGATTGCCGTAGAACAGCCGCGCCCCGCCCGACGCATAGGTCGAGTTCAGGATCAGGGCCATGTAGAAGCCCGAGACCATGAAGAAGCAGCGCACGGCCATGAAGCCGTCGAAGAACCAGCCGCGCCACAGCAACGGCAGCGCGCTGGAGTGGTCCTGCACGACGAACAGCGCCAGCAGCACGCGCAAGCAGCCCATGGCCCGATCCCCCGACCGCCCCCACAGGACCAAGTGGGCCGACTATAGACGGAAGTTGCCTGGCCGCTATCCCTCGCCCCACTCCTCGATCAGTTCGGTGCGCCGCACGGCCAGCTCGGCGCGGCGGCGGGCGGCCTTGGCATCGACCGTGAGCTGCGCCAGCCACGGCAGGCACTCCTTCAGCGCCCAGCCGACCAGCGCCGCCGCCCAGGCCAGCGGCAGCGTGCTGGGGTCCAGCAGCAGCGCCTGCGCGTCGCCGACCGACGCGCCGCTGCGCCACAGCGTTTCCAGCGACGGCGCCAGGCCCGCCAGGTTCAGGCACGCCACGGCCCGGGCGCCCGGCTTGCCGGGCACGCTGTCGAACGCATAGGCCAGCAGCGCCGGCAGCAGGCCCAGGCCCAGCAGGATCGCGGTGGACAGCGCGTAGCTCAGCGCCACGCCGGCGCCCAGGCCGGCCACCAGCAGCATCAGGCCGCTGGCCTTGCCGCCGCCGGCTTTGGGCGGCTTCGGTGCTTTCGGGGCCTTGGCCATGGCGCTACCCCGCCGCCAGCGCCAGCAGCACAATGAACATGCCGGTCAGCGCCACCGCCGCCGCGGCCTGCTGGCCGGCCTGGCGGGCGGCCGCGCGCGTCGCCTCGGCAACCCGGCCCTGCGCGGCCAGTTCCGCGTCGATCGCGGCGATTTCCGCGCGCGCCGCGGCGGCAGCTTCCTTGTCCTGGCGGCGCGCCGTGGCGTCATCCAGTGCCGCGTGCAGGATCGCAAGCTCGCCCGTGGCGGCGATGGTATCGAGCTGCGAAACGAGCTCGGCGCGTCGGCTTCGGCTGTGCCAGGTGGCGATCAGCGGCTGCGCCTCGGCCGCGAGCCAGGCGGCCAGGTTGGGTGCGGGCGCACGGCCGAAGCGCGCCTGCAGCCTGGCCAGCACGGCGGTGCGCGCGGCCACCATCTCGGCCGCGTCGGTGCCGGTCAGCGGCAGCAGCAGGCGCTCGATGCCGGCTTCGTTGCGCGCCGCCAGGAACGCCGCGACATGGCGATCAGGCGGCGGCACGCCGCCGGGGCGCCCTGCCGCCGCCTCCTCCAGCGCCGTCAGCAGGCTGGCCGAGGTCGCCGCCCAGGCGCCCTGCAGCAGCGGCGACAGGCAGGGCAGGCCGGGATTCAACTGGTACAGCAGGCGTTCCGCGCCGCCCGCCATGCCCTGGGTGCGCAGCAGCACCCGCCACTGCGCGCCGGAGCGCGCCATGGCGCTGGCGCCCGTGGGCTCGCCGCGCGACATCGCCCAGCGCGCCGGCGCTTCGGACGCGACCAGCGCCACCAGGTCGGTCTGCGACAGGCCCCTGGGCGAGGTGCCGTCGGCGGCGTCGGCGCCGGCCATGGCGCGGGCCAGCACGGGGCCGAGCCCATCGGGCATCAGCGCGGCACCCCGCCAGCACAGCGGTGCCAGCGGGTCCAGCATGGCGATGGCGCGGCACAGCAGCACGTCGTCCGCCGTGTCGGGCGGATCGTTGGCGGCGCTGCGCACGGTCTCGGCCAGCTTCTCGGCCATGGCGGCATCGCCCATGCCGCGGCGCAGGAAGCCATCCAGGCCGCCGCTGCGCACCGTGCGCACGCCATCGGCCCAGTTGCCGGCCAGCAGATAGGCGGCGCTGCGCGGATCCAGCGCCTGCTGCCCGGCCAGCACCAGCGGCCGGCCGGCCTTGCGCACGGCGCGCGCCGAGCCCTTGCGGCCCTGCATCGCGCCGGGCCAGCCCTGCAGCGATTCGATGTCCGGGCGCAGGTCCGGATCGTCGGCAAGCATGGCGCGCAGCAGGTCGGGGAGCGCGCCGGGCAGGCGAAGATCGGCCGCCAACACATTGAAGCTGCCGCGTTCCAGCCGGGCCCGATGAAACCCCGCCGGGTCCATGCCGGCCCAGGGAACCCGCCCCGCGGCGGCGACAATCAGGCACACGCCCAGCGCGAACACGTCGTCGGCCAGCGTGCCGGGGCCGCGCGCTTCCGGCAGGCACTGCGCCATCTGCGGCGATTCACACCAGGCCGGCTGCGCATGCGCGGGCGGCAGGCACCACGCCTCGCCCAGCGTCACGGCGCCGCCGGCGGCGGCACGGAACAGCGTTTCCGGCCTGATACCGCGATGCGTGATGCCCTTCACCTCCAGCGCCGCCAGCACGCGCACGCCGGGGCGCAGCAGATCGTGCACCAGCTCGGATTCCGTCCAGGGCCGGATGCGGCTGCCGGGCGTGATGATCGGCGGCCCGGGCGGCAGCGGGTGCACCACCAGCAAGGCATCGCGCCCGCCGGAACTGCCGGGCAGGCGCGCGGCCACCATGGCCAGGGGCGTCAGCAGGTTCTCGATCGGCGGGCCCAGCAGGGCTGCGATCGCGGCGGCGCGCGGCGGCAGGTCGGGCCGGCACGCCAGCGCATAGCCGCGCCGCCCGCCGGGGTGGCGCGCGGCAAAGGCGGGCAGCGTGCCCGACAGCGCGGCCACGCGCTGCGCCAGGTCAATGCGCCACTCGCCGGCCTGGATGCTGTTGGCAGCGCCGCCATCGAGCGGCATGGATCACGGCCCCTTTTCGCACACGGCTGTAGGAGTGCCGACCCTGCACCGCAGGGAGTGAAGAAAGCGTTAGCGCCCGCCCGACTGGAATGTTTTCACGTCAGGTGAAATCGCCTGACGCCTCGGAAAACGCGACCAGGCAAAAAGATTGAGCCGTTTCACTGCACTTGCTTGCGGTGAAACGGCTCTACAGCGTGATCCGCGGAGGTGGATGACGCTGTAGATTGACATGAGCGAGCAATTTCATCCGCTTGCCGATCGCTTCGCGATTCAATGCAAGCGGATATTGCTCTGGTGCGATGGTAGCGCTCCAGCGCGGCCCGCTCCTGCTCGGTGCTACCCTGTTGGGCGGCCGGCTAGGGTGGGCAGGATGCTGGGGGCGACCGGCTGGAAGCTGGCGCTGCCCGGGGTGGGCGCCGGCTCGGCCAAGGGCGCCTAATTGTTGATGAACGGCGAGCCGCCCGGCTGGCGCTGCGGCTGCTGGCGCTGCTGCTGCGCCGGCTGTCGCTGCTGCTGGCTTTGCGGCTGGCTTTGCTGCTGCCGCGCGCGTTCGCGCGCCGACCAGCCGTTCAGCGTCTGCTGGCGCATGATGCCGTTCTGGTACCAGTTCGTCTGCGCCAGTGCCGGCGCGGCAGAGACGCCGACCAGCAGGCATGCCAAGGCAGCCAAAGTGATCGTCGACCGGCGCATCGCGTGTCTCCTCGCTTGGATTGCGTTGCCAATCCATACGCGTGATGCATGCCATCGGATGCAGGGCGCAGCGCTGCCGGATCCGGCGGTGCAGCCAGGCGGGTGCCCGACTTCAACGAAAGGCCACACGCCCATGACCACCCGCACCGAGACCGACAGCCTTGACAGCATCGAGATCCCGGCCGACGCGCTGTGGGGCCCGCAGACCGAGCGCGCGCGAAAATTGTTCCGCATCGGCGTGGAAAAGTTCCCGCCCGTGCTGATCCGCGCCGTGGGCGTGCAAAAACTCGCCGCCGCGCGCGCCAACCGCAGGCTGGGCCTGCTGCCCGACGCCATCGCCGCGCCCATCGAACAGGCCGCCGCCGAGGTGATGGACAACCGCCTGGACGAGCACTTCCCGCTGCCGGTGTGGCAAACGGGCAGCGGCACCCAGACCAACATGAACGCCAACGAGGTCATCGCCAACCGC
>JAESGU010000075.1_pt1 | contig 70825 bp, 66 predicted proteins | sample 9266271 | NCBI WGS metagenome assembly JAESGU01 (sample SAMN15740544, study PRJNA653495) | algae metagenome | isolation source: Scytonematopsis contorta HA4267-MV1 and co-occurring heterotrophs from mud... | place: USA: Palolo Valley Trail, Honolulu, Hawaii | collected 2009-07-25
CGCCGAGGTCCGCCGCGTGCAGCAGGGCGGGTGGATCAGTTTTCGGGGGCGCCAGATCAGATGCTCGCGCGCGTTTCTCGGTCGTGCCGTTGTGTTCCGGGCAACCGCGACCGACGGAGTCTTCGATCTCTGCTACCGATCGCATCACATCCAGCAGGTCAATCTGCGCCAGACCTCCCCCCAGACCTGACGTGTTCACCATGTCTCCAAACACCCGCTTACCTTGTCGCCGGTCCATACAGGGAGAGGGGCAGGGTGAGGGGCGCTTGCCTTGCCACGGCGCAGTCACAACCATTCCGGTCTATGGCGCCGGGCGCAACTCCGTGGCCATGGTGCGCTCGTCGTTGCGCGCGTTGTAGGTCAAGCCCCTTCGCATCGCCCAGGTGTTCACCTGGTGATGCAGCGGGATGATCGCCAGCTCCTGCATCGCGATGCCGATCGCCTTGAAATAGAGTTTTTCGCGCGCGTCACGATCGAGCGTGGACAGCGCCTCGATCAGCGTGGCGTCCAGCGTGGCGTTGGAATAGCCACTGCGGTTCACCGTGCCGAAGCCGCGGTCGCGGTTGGGCGTGGCGATCAGCGCCTGCAGCGGGCTGTCCGGCTCGCCGGTGCCGGTGCCCCAGCCCAGCAGGCCCACGCTGTACGCATCCTGGGCAACGCGCGCGAAATACACCGACGATGGCTGCGCCTCCACGCGCGTGCGCACGCCGACCCGCGTCCACATCTGCGCCAGCGCCTGCAGGATCTTGTCGTCGTTGATGTAGCGGTCGTTCGGCCCGGCCAGCACCAGCGTGAAGCCCTGGGGATAGCCTGCCTCGGCCAACAGACGCCGGGCCCGCTCCGGATCGTACGGGTCGGGCCGCAGCGTAGAATCGTGGCCCATCACGCCGGCGGGCAGCAACTGGCCCGACGCGGCAGCCTGGCCACCCATCACCTGGCGCACGATGCCGTCCCTGTTGATGGCAAGCGACAGCGCACGCCGCACGCGCACATCCTTCAGCGGGTTGGTCTCCATCCCCCTGCCCGCCGCGTCGCTGACACCGGGCGAGGCATCGCGCTTCTGGTCAACGTAGAGATAGATGTTGCGCACGCCGGGGATGGAACTGAGGCGGATGGCCGGGTCGCGCGCCAGCACGCCGGCATCGTCGGTCGGCACGACGTCGATCAGGTCAACATCGCCGGCCTTCAGCGCGGCCACCCGCGTCGCCGCATTGGTCATCAGCCGGAAGGTCACGCGGGTCCAGGGTTCGCGCGCGCCCCAGTAGGTATCGTTGCGCTCCAGCACGATGGCGTTGCCCGGCGAATAGCTGCCGTAGCGATAGGGGCCGGTGCCGATCGCGGCGCGGCCGCTGTTGAAATCGGCCGTGGTCGCGTTCTCGGCCGCGCGCTTGCTCACGATCAGCAGGCCGGACACCTGGTTTGGCATCAGCGGATGCACCGCGGGCGTGCGAATCCGCAGCGTGTGCGGATCGACGATGTCGATGGACGCGATCTGGCGGGTGTAGATGGTGAAGCGGCCGGGGCTGTTCGGCACGGTGGCCACGCGCTCCACGCTGAAGGCGAAATCCTCGGCCGTGAAGGGTGTGCCATCGTGGAAGCGCGCGTCGCGCCGCAGCCTGAATTCCCACAGCGTGGGCTCCACCGCGCTCCAGCTCTCGGCCAGTTCCGGGCGCAGGCCCAGCTTCTCGTCCAGCCCCACCACTGCCCCGAACAGATGCTGGTGCACCGCCACGTTGGGCGTCAGCGCGTGGTAATGCGGGTCCATGCTGGTGACGGCGGCGCCGAAGCCGATGCGCACCTCCTGCGCCGCGGCAAGCGAGGGCACGACGGCGGCGACAAGCAGCATGCGGCGCATTGGCAGTCTCCCGGGTTCGGCCGATGCTAGGTCGCGAAATCTCAACCGGGAAGAGACGGGCCATGGCCGACCTGCTGATCCGCGACGGGTATCTCGTGACGATGGACGGTGACCGTCGCGTCATCGACGACGGCGCGGTCGCGATCACGGATGGTAGGATTGTCGCGGTCGGCACGTCGAACGAGGTCGCGGCGGCGCACCCGGCAAGGCAGATCATCTCCGCGCGCCACCAGGCGATCATGCCCGGCTTCGTCGATGTGCACGCGCATGCCGGGCACGGGCTGGTGAAGACCATGGGCAGCGGCAGCAGCGACCGCTGGACCGAGGCTGTGGAAACGATCTATCCGCGCGGCAGCACGCCGGCATTCTGGGAGGCGGAGGCCGAGCTTTCCGCGCTGGAGCGGCTGCGCGCCGGCGTGACCACCGGGCTGTCCATCTTCGGCGCCTATGGCAGCCGCACCGATGATCCCGCCTTCGCGGATGGCCATGCGCGCGCCTATGCCCGGGTGGGCGTGCGCAACGTGCTGGCGGTGGGCGCGTCGCCGCCGCCCTACCCGAACCGCTTCGTCGCGAAGGACGGCAAGGCCATCGCCGTGCCGCTGGAAACCCAGCTTGCCGTGTCGGAGGACGTGGCGAAGCGCTGGCACGGCGCGGACCAGGACCGCACGCGCATCATGATGTGCGCGCCGGTGTGGTGGCCCGGCCGGCCGGGCGCCAGCGACGAACTCTCCGGCGCCTATCGCGACACGGCCGAGCAGGTGCGGGCGCTCTCGAAGCGCGTGGGCTGGGGCTTCACCCAGGACGGGCACCAGAAGGGCACGGTGCGCGCCGCCAGGCAGGCCGGCCTGCTGGGGCCCGATGCGCTGTTCAGCCACTGCGTCGATATCGAGGCTGACGAGATCGCCGCCATCGCGACAAGCGGCACCAAGGTCGCGCACAACCCCTCCGCCAACATGTCGATCCGCGGCTACTGCCCGGTGCCGGCGCTGCTGGATGCGGGGGCAAGCGTGGCGATCGGGTCGGACGGCACCGCGCCCGACCGCAGCTACGACATGTTCCGCCACATGTGGCAGGCGATGCACTACCACCGCACGCACCACAAGGATTCTGGGCTGCTGCCGCCGGGCAAGGTGCTTGAGATGGTGACGTGCGATGCCGCGCGATGCCTTGGCATGGAGGCGCTTGTCGGGTCGCTGGAACCAGGCAAGGCGGCCGATGTGATCCTGGTGGATCTGCGCCGGCCGCACCTCTATCCGCCGACGCAGCCGCTGTATCGGCTGACATGCTTTGCGGTGGGGTCCGACGTGGCGACCGCGATCGTGGGCGGCCGCGTGCTGATGCAGGATCGCCGCGTGCTGACCGTGGACGAGGATGCGGTGCTGGATCGCGCGGCGGCCGAGACCACGGCGATGCTGGCGCGCACCGGGTTGCACGCGATGCTGGAGACCCCGGCAGGGTTCTGGAAAGCCACGCGCTACGCCTGACCCGCCCCGCTTACGCCTGCTTCTCCCAGCCCGACGCCGTCTGCTTCCAGTAGGTCAGCGCGTGCCCGGCCTGTTTCGCCGCCGCCCAGCGCGCGCGCGCGGCAGCGACCGACGCCTCGTCATTGCCGTCGAACAGGTCGAACACACGCGCGAAGGCCTCTGGTGCCGCGGTGGCGCCATCCAGCAGGAACAGGAAGGTCGCGCCGTTCACCGGTTCCGCGCGGGTCGAAAGCAGGATGGGCTGCAGCAGGGCGTGCTGGTCCGGCGTGCCATGCGGCAGCCAGGCCGCATCCGCCCAGAGCGCAGTCGAGACCGAAGCCAGCCGCACCTCCTCCGGCGCCACCACCAGTGCGCGTGCCCCGGCGTCCAGCGTGCGGGCCAGCAGTTTCGGCAGCGCGGCTTCGGCGGCCGTGCGCGTCAGGTGGTAGAAGCCCAGCTCGGTCATGCGCGCACGACGCGCAGGCCCAGGTGGCGTTCCATCGCGTCGAAGTCGCGGTCGCGATGCAGCAGCGCGTGGCCGTTGACCATGCAGAAGGTGCCGATCAGCAGGTCGATGCTGCTGCGCACCGTGATGCCCAGGGCGCGCAGGCGGCGATGATGTTCCGCCGCCGCGATCGCGACGACCTGCGAGCCGATTGCGACCACAGCATGCCGCAGCATCATCTGCCTCACCTCGTCTGCCGCATCGTCACTGGGCGCACCCTGCAGCACTTCGAACAGGATCAGGTCGCCAACCAGCAGTGCATCCTCATCCGCCGACAGGGCCTGCAATGCGCGCGCGGCAGGCGATCCGGTACGGCGCAGACATTCGATCCAGGCGGAGCTGTCGGCCAGGATCACTTGTCGAGATGCGGATTGACGCGCATCGCCTTGTAGTCGGCGCCCCAGTCTGGATACTTGCCGGCAAGCGCGTGCATCCGGCGCTGCCGCTCATTGGCCGCGACGACGCGCTTCAGCGCTTCCTCGACCGTGGCCTTCTTCGTCGCGAGGCCGGTGGCCTTCATCGCCTGGCGCATCAGCTTGTCGTCGATCTCGATGTTGGTGCGCATCGCGCCCTCATGTGTATGAAGCACCAATATCATACACATCACGCCGCGCGGCTTCAATGCGCAGCCCGGGTGCCCTCGAATGCCAGGGCGACCAGCCTGTCCAGCAGCCGCGCCCCGAAGCCCGAGGCGCCGACCGGCCCCAGCGCAGCGGCCTCCGCCCGCCACTCCACGCCGGCGATGTCGATATGTGCCCACGGCACGTCGCCCGCGAAACGGTGCAGGAAGGCCGCCGCGTGGCACGCATCGGGCAGCAGGCGCCCCCCATCAGGCATGGCGTGCAGGCAATGGCGGATGTCGGCGATCTCGCTTTTCAGGTCATCGCCATAGTCGCCGTTGATCAGCGGCATGGGCCACAGCCGCTCGCCGGTGGCCTCGCCCGCGTCGCACAGGTCGGCCACGATCGCTTCGGTGCTGCCGAACAGCCCGGCGCGGTGATGGCCAAGCGCGGTGATGATGCTGCCGGTCAGCGTGGCCAGGTCAATCATCGCCACCGGGTCGAAGGTCTTGCGCGACCAGGCCAGCAGGTCGGCCAGCACCAGGCGGCCTTCCGCGTCGGTATCGACGATTTCGATGGTGCTGCCATCGGCGGCGCGCACCACATCGCCGGGGCGCTGCGCGCGGCCGCTGATGGCGTTTTCCACCAGCCCCAGCACGGCGACCACGGGTGCGGGCGAATCCCGCAGCGCCAGGGCCAGCATGGCACCGGCGCAGGCAGCCGCGCCGGCCATGTCGGCCTTCATCTCCTCCATCTTCTCGGCCGGCTTGATGCTGATGCCGCCGGTATCGAAGCACACCCCCTTGCCCAGCAGCACCAGGGGCCGTGCCTTGATGCGGCCGGCACGACGCAGCACGGCCACGCGCGGCGCCTGCGCGCTGCCCTGCGCCACGCCCAGCAGCGCCCCCATGCCGGCGCGCCGGAGTTTTTCCGGCCCCAGCACCTCGATCGCCACGCCCGGCAGATCTTGCAGGCGCACGCAGAAATTTTCAGGCGTCAGCACGTTGGCGGGTTCGCTGACCAGGTCGCGTGCGAACAGCGCGCCCTGCACCGCGGCATCGGCCGCGCGCCAGGCAGCCTGCATCGGCCTCACCGCGGCGACATGCACATCCAGCGTGGTCAGGCGGGGTGGCGGGTCATCCGCGTCGTCGCGCGTGCGGTATTTCGTGAAGGCATGGGCGCGCAGGCCCGCGCCCTCGGCCAGCGCCGCCGCCTGGTCGGGCGGCAAGCCCCGCGCATCGAACGCAGCCCGCGGGTGGGTCAGCAGCGCGGCGGCGGCATTGCCGCCGGCGCGGGTACAGGACACCGCGTTCGGATCGCTGCCCAGGCCCACCAGCAGCACCGTGCGGGCACCATCCCACAGCGCGGCCACCTCGTTCTCGGCACCGTTGAAGCGGGCCTGCGCGGCGGCCAGGCGCAGCGGCTCCGGCACCGGTTCGCCGGCACGACGGAACAGCGCGAGCGGCCGCCTCGCCGACGGCGCGCCCTGCCGCAGGCAGAGATCGAGCATCAGCCTTCGTGGTGGTCGGCGACCAGGCGATCCAGCAGCCGCACGCCGAACGCAGTGGCGCCCTTCGGCACGGTGGGCTTGTCCTTGCTGCCCCACGCCATGCCGGCGATGTCCAGATGCGCCCAGGGGCGGCCCTTGTCGATGAAGCGCTGGATGAAGCAGGCCGCGGTGATCGACCCGCCAGGCCGGCCGCCCACGTTCTTCATGTCGGCGATCTCGGATTTCAGCTGCTTGTCATAGGCATCGCCCAGCGGCATGCGCCACAGCGTTTCCGCGGTGGCGCGGCCGGCCGCTTCCAGGTTCTTCGCCAGGTCGTCGTCGTTGGCGAACAGCCCGGCATGCTCGTGCCCCAGGCTGATGATGATGGCGCCGGTCAGCGTGGCAAGGTCAACGATCAGCGCGGGATCGAACTGCTTCTGCGCGTAGTGCAGCACATCGGCCAGCACCAGGCGGCCTTCGGCGTCGGTGTTGATGACCTCGATGGTCTGGCCGCTGGCGCTGGTCACCACGTCGCCGGGGCGCTGCGCGTTGTCGCCGGGCATGTTCTCCACCAGGCCGACCAGGCCGATCACGTCGGCCTTCGCCTGGCGCCCGGCGATCGCCGCCATGGCCCCGGCCACCGCGCCGGCGCCGGCCATGTCCCACTTCATGTCCTCCATGCCGCCGGCCGGCTTGATGCTGATGCCGCCGGTGTCGAAGGTGACGCCCTTGCCCACGAAGCACACCGGCTTCGCCTTCTTGCCCTTGCCCTTCGGCGCACCCAGCCACTTCATCACCACCATGCGGGGTTCCTGCGCGCTGCCCTGGGCCACGCCCAGCAGGGCGCCGAAGCCCAGCTTCTTCATGTCTTTCGGCCCCAGCACGTCGATCTGCAGGCCAAGCTTCGCGAGTTTCGACAGCCGGTCGGCGAACTCCACCGGGTGCAGGATGTTGCCCGGCTCGCTCACCAGGTCGCGCGCCAGGAACACGCCTTCCGCCACCTTCGCCATCGGCGCATAGGCGGCCTTGGCCTTGGCCGGATCGTCGGCCAGCACGGTCAGGGTCGCGAGCTTCGGCTTGTCCTCGGGCTTTTCCTTGGTGCGGTAGCGGTCGAAGCGATAGCTGCGCAGGCAGGCACCCAGGGCCAGGGACGCGACCTGCGGGCGTGACAATTCATCGGCGGCGATGGCGGCGGTTTCCTCCATCGCCAGCGCCGCGGCGGCGGCACCGCCCGCATCCTCGATGCCGCGCTCGTCGATCTTGCCACCGTCGCCCAGACCGATCGCGACCACGCGCGACAGGCCGGCGCCGGGCGCCAGCACCACGCAGGTGCTGCCCTTCTTGCCGCTGAAGCGCGCCGCCTTCAGCGCGCGGCTGACCGACCCGTCGCAGGCCTTGTCCACCGCGCCCGCCACGCCGGCGAGACCCGCGCCCTCGGCGACAAGGATGACGAGGCCGCCGGATTTCGGGGCGGCGGCCTTGGCGAAGCTGATGTCGAGCATGGGGGTCCTTGGGGCTTTCTGGTGGGCCAGTCTAGCAACCGGCCGTTTCGGGCGCTATGTGGCGCCGGCATGACATCGCCGGACCTGCCTTCGCTGCTGGCGCTTGCCGGCCGGCTGGCGCGCGACGCCGGCGCCATCATCATGGGGTTTCGCGCGCGCGGCTTCGCGGTCGATCGCAAGCATGACCGCACCCCGGTGACCGAAGCCGACCACGCCGCCGAGGCCGCGATCCTGGCGGGCCTGGCCGAAACCGGCATTCCCGTGGTGGCCGAGGAGCAGGCGGCCGCCGGCATCGTGGTGCATGCCTGCCCGCTGTACTGGCTGGTCGATCCGCTGGACGGCACGCGCGAATTCGCCGCCGGCCGCGACAGCTTCACGGTGAATATCGGCCTGGTGGCGCACGACCGGCCGCTGCTGGGCGCGGTGCACCTGCCGGCGCGCGCGGAACTGTTCCTGGGCGGCCCCGGCCTTGGCGCCTGGCGCGAGGATGCCGCGGGCCGCCACGCCATCGCGGCGCGGCGCACGCCGCCCGAAGGTGCGACCATGTTCGGCAGCCGCCATGATGCCGACAACCCCCGCCTGGCCGACTTCGCCGCGGCGCATCGCGTGGCAAGGGTCATCAATATCGGCTCGGCGGAGAAATTCTGCCGCGTGGCGGAGGGCGCCGGCGACCTCTATCCCCGCTTCGGCCCCACCATGGAGTGGGACACCGCCGCGCCCCAGGCGGTGCTGGAAGCCGCCGGCGGTTCGTGCACGACCATGGACGGCGCCACGCTGCGCTACGGCAAGCCAGGCTGGCGGAACCCGGATTTTCTGGTGCGCGGCGCGGCATGACGGAAATCCTGCGGCCCGACCGTTCCGGCCTGGCGCGCGCGGCAAGCCTGTTGCGGGAAGGCGCGCTGGTCGCCTTCCCGACCGAGACCGTGTACGGCCTGGGCGCCGACGCGACCCAGGACCGTGCCGTGGCATCGGTGTTCGACGCCAAGGGAAGGCCGCATTTCAACCCGCTGATCTGCCACTTCGCCACGGCCGATGCCGCCTTCGCGCACGTGATCCCGAACGCCACCGCGCAACTGCTCGCCGAAAAATTCTGGCCCGGCCCGCTCAGCCTGGTGCTGCCGCGCCAGGAAGGCTCGCGCGTGGCCCTGCTGGCCGGCGCGGGGCTGGAAACCCTCGCGGTGCGCGTGCCTGCCCACCCGGTTGCCCAGGCGCTGCTGGCGGCCAGCGCCACGCCCGTGGCCGCGCCGTCCGCGAACCGCAGCGGCCAGGTCAGCCCCACCACCGCGGCGCATGTGCTGGATGGGCTGCGGGACCGCATCGCCGCGGTGATCGACGCCGGCCCGTGCGCCGTGGGGTTGGAATCGACCGTGCTGGACCTGACCGAAAAACCCTTCCTGCTGCGCCCCGGCGGCGTGCCGGTCGAGGCAATCGAGGCCGTGATCGGTCCCGTGCGCCGGGCGCTGCCGATCGACGCGGCGCAGCCGTCGCGCACGCTGCGCAGCCCCGGCCTGCTGCTGAGCCACTACGCGCCGGTGCTGCCGGTGCGGCTTGCGGCGCGCGCGGCGAATGCCGACGAGGCGCTGCTGGCCTTCGGCCCCGCACCCGCGGGAGCGGGCGGCGTGTTCCAGTTGAGCGCCGCGCGCGACCTGACCGAGGCGGCCGCAAACCTGTTCGCCGGGCTGCGCGCGCTTGACGCGCTGGGCCAGGCACGTGGCCTGGTGCGCATCGCGGCGATGCCGGTGCCCGAGCACGGGCTGGGGGCCACGATCAACGACCGGCTGCGGCGGGCGGCGGCGCCGCGGGGGTGAGCGGCCCGGCGAACGACGCTCAGCCGCGCCGCGACAGATCCACCAGCCCCGCGAAGCCGCTCTCCGTGCCGAAGGCCAGCAGGCCGCCATCCGCGCTCCAGGCAAGCGCGCTGACGGAACCCCGCCCAGGTGCGGCGATCGGCACGGCGCGGCCGGAGGAAATCTCCACCATCGCCACCATGCCGTCGGCGAAGCCGGCCGCCACCACCTCCTGCTGCGGATGGCAGACCACCTGCGTCACCAGCACCTGGTCGCCGCCCAGCACCTCCTTCGGCGCCTTGCCCATCGGGCCGCCGCCGAAGAACGGCCACAGCACCACGCTTTCCGCGCCGCTCGTTGCCAGCCACTTGCCGTTGCTGGTGAAGGACAGGCTGTGGGTCTTCGCCGGATAGCCCGACATGCGCATATCGGCGCCGTCGGCCAGGCGCCAGCCATGCAGCGCGCTTTCCTGCATGGCGGTGACCACGTGGCTGCCATCCGGCGCGATCGCCACGCGCGTGTGGCTGCCCTTCCACGCCAGCAGCCGCGGCGCGCCGGTGCTGGCGGTCCAGTGCAGGCTGGCGCCGCCGTAATGCGCCGCCGCGATGCGCTTGCCCTTCGCATCGAAGACAATGCCGCCGACGCTGCTGGGATGCTCCAGGCGGCGTGCCTCGCCCTTGCCCGGCAGCAAATGGATGACCCTGCCCACGGCGCAGGCGCGCATGGCCCCCTTGCCGGGGACGGTGGCGGCGACGTGATCGATCCACCTGCCCTTCTGCGCGAAGATTTCCGTGACCATTCCGTCCAGCCCGATCGCGACCAGCCGGCCATCGTCGCCGCCGCTCAGCACGCCGCCATCGATGTCGGCTGCCACCGCAAGGCAGGCGCCCTGATGCGCGGTCGCCACCACCGGCGGGGCCGCGCGGCGCAGCAGGTGCACGCTGCCGTCGGCCAGCCCGAAGCCGGCGCCGCCCGCGATCGGCACCGCGCCCACCACCCAGGCGCCGAGCTCGAAGCCCAGGCCGCGCTCGCGGAACAGCGCGTCGGCGGGGTCGGCCAGATCGGCGGTCATTGGGCGAAGCGATACTCGTGGCAGCGCCCCCTCACGCGGCACAGGCCTCGAAGCCGCGACGCAGGCGGGGGCGATTGAGGTTGCGGCCGATGAAGACGATGCGGCTGCTGGTATCGCCATCCTTCGCCGGCGGGATGAAGTCGCCATCGGCAATCATGTGCACCGCCTGGAAGGCAAAGCGCCGTGCCTCGTTCGGGTAGTGCAGGATGCCCTTGGTGCGCAGCAGGTCCTGGCCTTCCTTCTGCAGCAGATCGCCGATCCAGGCGTTGAACTTCTCGGGGTCGATCGGCTTGTCGGTGCTGAACGAAACACTCCGCACCTCCTCGTTGTGGGTGTGCTCGTCGCTGTCGAGGAACTTGTCGTCCACCTCGGCCAGGATGCGGTCCAGGCTGAAGGCCTGGCGGTCCAGCACGGCATCGAGCGCGACCGCGGATTTCTCGGTGCGCAGGATGCGCGCGGTGGGGTTGATGGCGCGGATGCGCGCCTCGGCGGCGTCAAGCTCGGGCGGCGACACCAGGTCGGTCTTGTTCAGCAGCAGCACATCGGCAAACGCGATCTGCGCCTTGGCTTCGTCGCTGTCGGCCAGGCGATCCGCGATGTGCTTGGCATCCACCACGGTCACGATCGCATCCAGCGTGGTGGCGCGCTTCACATCGTCATCGACGAAGAAGGTCTGGGCCACGGGCGCGGGGTTCGCGAGGCCCGTGGTTTCCACGATGATGCCATCGAGCTTGTCGCGGCGCTTCATCAGCGCGCCCAGGATGCGGATCAGGTCGCCGCGCACGGTGCAGCAGATGCAGCCGTTGTTCATCTCGAACACTTCCTCGTCGGCGTCGATCACCAGGTCGTTGTCCACACCCAGCTCGCCGAACTCGTTGATCACCACGGCGTATTTCCTGCCGTGGTTCTCGCTGAGGATGCGGTTCAGCAGCGTGGTCTTGCCGGCGCCGAGATAGCCGGTCAGCACGGTCACGGGGATTTTCTGCGGTTCGGACATTTGCGGCCTCGGTCGGGGGAGTTCTGACCCCGATGATATAGTGTATCGCAGCCCCGCGAACGAGGGGGCGCAGGTGGGTCTCCCCTAGCGCGCGCGCCGCAGCATGCCCCGCGCCGCCTCGCGCACCGCGGCCGGCGCGAAGGGTTTTTCGATCATCGGGCGGCCGGTGGCGGCCAGCAGCGCATCGGCCTGCACGCCCAGCGAATCGCCGGTGACGAACACCAGCCGGTCCGCCAGGCGCGGCTTGTTCTGGCGCAGCCAGCGCAGGATGGCCGGACCGTCGGGGTCGGGCATGCGCAGGTCGCAGAACACCACATCGAAATCGCGCGCCGCCAGCCGCTCCAGCGCCGTGCGGCCTTCGCGGGCGACCTCGACAAGAAAGCCATCCGTGGCCAGGATTTCCCCCACCGCCTCGGCCACCGCGGGCTCGTCGTCGATCACCAGCGCGCTGCGCCCGGCGGTGGACAGCACCTCGGTGCGCGCGGCCGGGCCGGTCACCGGCGCGTCCTTGGCGATCGGCAGGCCCACCACCACGGTGCAGCCGCCGCCGGGCGTGTCCTCCACCGCGATCGACCCGCCATGCGCGGCGGTGATACTGCGGCACAGCGAAAGCCCCACCCCGGTGCCCTTGCCGTCCGGCTTGGTGGTGAAGAAGGGATCGAACACGCGGCCGCGCACGGCATCGGGGATGCCCGGCCCGTTATCGGCCACGCGCAGCACCACCAGGCCGCGTTCCGCCTCGGCCTTGAGCGTGATGCGGCGCGGTGGCTCACGCTCACCCAGGGCGTGCTGCGCGTTGGACAGCAGGTTCAGCAGCACCTGCACGATCTGGTCGGCATCGGCCCAGAGCGGCGGCAGGGTTTCGGGCACGCTGACCTGCACCTCGATATTGGCGGTGCGCATGCTGTAGCCCACCAGGTCCAGGGCCGCGCCCACGGCATCGGACAGCGACACGGCGGCCACGCGGGCCGGTCGCCTTCGCGCCATGTCCAGGAAGGTGGAAACGATGCGGGCGCAGCGTTCGGCCGCGTTGCGGATTTTCTGCGCGCGCGCGGCGCTGGGGCCGGCTTCCTCCTCCAGCAGCGACGCGTGCGCGACCACGATGGACAGCGGATTGTTGAGCTCGTGCGCCACGCCGGCCAGCAGGCTGCCCAGCGCGGAAAGCCGCTCGGCGTGGCGCAGCTTGTCGCGCTGGCTGCGCACCTCGGCCTCGGCCTCGGCGCGGGCGGTGATGTCGGTATAGGTGCTGATCAGGCCGCCATCGGGCAGGCGGCGGCGGCGCACCTCGATGATGCGGCCGGTGGGATGGGTTTCCTCGAAGGTTTCCTCGCCGACCGCCAGCAATGCCTGCACGCGGTCGGCGATCAGCGTTTCCATCGCCTGGCTGCGATCCTCGTTGCCGTAATGGCCGCCGCTCAGCAGCCGGTGGCGCACGAAGGCCGACAAGGGCGTGCCCGGCGTGCCGAAGCGCGCGGGGAAGCCGTACATCGAAAGGAACCCGTCGTTCGCCAGCACGATCCGGCCATCGGGCGAGACGATGTTCACGCCTTCGGCCATATGCGCCAGGATCGCTTCCAGCGTCTCGGTGCGGCGGGCAAGTTCCTCCTCGCGCTGCTTCAGCGCGGTCAGGTCCCGCGCGATGACGAAGTAGCCGACGATGACGCGATGCGCGCCCAGCACCGGGCGGTACACGCGCTCCACATAGCTGCGCACGCCGTTGGAGTATTGCAGCCAGCCTTCCCAGCGCACGGTTTCGCCATCCAGCGCGCGTTCGGCCAGCACCTGCGTGGCATCGGCCGCCGACTGCCCGATCACGTCGGCCACGGTCCTGCCGATCAGGTCCTGTGGCCTGGCCCCCATGAATGACGCGTATTCCTGGTTGACGTAGCGGTGCCGGCGCGACCGATCCAGATACGCCATGCGCGACAGCGAACTGTCCAGCAGCGCCCTGATCTGCGCGAAATCGAGTTCCGGCAGGCCCGGCGATCCCAGGGCGGCGCTGCCGACCGCAGCGGCCCCGCTGGCGTTGACGGTGGCCCCCAGCAGGCTTTCAGGCATCGCCATCGGCGTGCGCGTCCTGCGGGCGGAATACATAGCCGGCACCCCGCACGGTGCGGATGATGCGCGGGTGCTGCGGTTCCACCTCGATCTTGCGGCGGATGCGGGTGATACGCACGTCGATCGACCGGTCGAACGGGTCGCTGTCCTTGTCGTGCGCCAGTTCCAGCAATTGCTCGCGGTTCAGCACGCGTCCGGGGCGTTCGGCGAAGGCGGCCAGCAGGTCGAATTCCATCGCGGTCAGCAGGATCTCGCTGCCGTCGGGGCGAGTGAGCCGCCGGGCTTCCAGATCAAGGATGTTGCCGCCCATGGTCACGCGGCGCGGCGCACTGCTGCCGGCGGCGCCCGGCACGTGCGGGCGCGCATCCATCAGGCGCCGCGTGAGCGCCCGCACGCGCGCCAGCACCTCGCGCAGCGCAAAGGGCTTGGCGAGGTAATCGTCGGCGCCGATCTCCAGCCCGACCACGCGATCGGCCAGGTCCGACGCAGCCGTGATCATGATGATGCCGGGACAGGCCGGCTGCGCGCGCAACCAGCGGGTCAGCGACAGCCCGTCCTCGCCTGGCATGGCGAGGTCCAGCAGCACCACGTCGGCCGGTTGTGCCGTCAGCGCGGCGCGGGCTGCGGCCGCGTCCTCGGCCACGCGCACGGCATAGCCGTTGCGGCCGAGATATTCGGCCAGCGCCTCGCGCAGATCGGCTTCGTCCTCGACCACCAGAATGCGTGCCGGCGCGCCCGCCATGTCGGACCCCTTCGCGCACATTGCGCAACACTGCCGAAACAATCGCAATGTTTCGGCAGTGGTGCCGACATAGCGGCGAAAGGTGGTGCGCGTAAACCGTCCGTGAGGGATGGCAGATGAGCAGCGACGCGGCGGGCGGAAACATCAGCAGTTTCCGGGGCATTTGGCTGCGCCTTGAGCAGGGCGCGCCGCCCCGCGTCGCACTTGACGCGACGCGGGGTGGTCGGTGCAGCCTTGGCGATGGCAGCAGGATTGCCGGTGGCGGTCGCCCTGATGGCGAAAATTCCCCGCGCGGGATCAACCAAGACGCGATTATCACCGCCGCTGTCGCCTGAGCAGGCTGCCCAGGTCGCTGCCGCCCTGTTCGCCGACACGCTTGCCACCGTGCGACAGGCGCGCAGCATCGTGCCCTGTTTCGCCTTCGCCGACGGCACCACGGCCGAGGCGCGGGCGCTGGCCGGACCTGGTGTGACGCTGTTGCCACAGCAGGGCACAAGCTTATCCGACCGCATGCCGAATGTCGTTTCTGCATTGCTGCCCACGCATCGCGCGGTGGTGTTGCTGGGAGCCGACACGCTGGGGGTGCGCGAAGCCGACCTGGCGGCCGCCGTGGCGCTGCTGGACCAGGCAGGCGATCGGGCCGTGCTGGGGCCGGCGACCGATGGCGGCTACTGGCTGCTGGGCCTTAAGCGGCCGCACCAGGCGGCGTTCCAGGGCATTACCTGGAGCACCGGCACGGTGCTGGCCGCGCAGCTTGCGGCCTTCGCGCGCGAAACCGTGCCGGTGGGGTTCGCCGCGACACGAAGCGACGCCGACACCTGGCCGGACATTCTTCGCGCCCGCGCCGCAGGCGTGCTGGGGCCGGCGACGGCGAAGACTATTCTGCCCTGATGCTGGCGGTCGTGATCACGCGCTTCCAGCGTGCCATCTCGTCGGACTGGAATTTCGCGAGCTCGGCCGGGCTGCTGCCGACCACGCTGAAGCCGATCACTTCCAGCCGCGCCATGGTCTCGGCTGACGTCAACCCGGCCACGATCTCGGCATTCAGCCGCTCGACGATCGGCGCGGGCGTGCCGGCGCGCGTCGCCGCCGCCTGCCACGAGGTCACGACGAAATCCGGGAAACCCTGTTCCACCATGGTCGGCACGTCTGGGATGGTTGGGTGGCGCTGGGCGGAGGTGACCGCGAGGGCCCGCAGCCGCCCGCCCGAAATGTGCCCCGCCACCGTGCCGAGATTCTGGAAACTCATCTGCACGTTGCCGGCGATCAGGTCGGTGGCAGCCGCCGCACCGCCGCCATAGGGCACATGCGTCACATCAGTGCCGGTCGCCTGCTTGAACAGCTCCGCCGTCAGGTGATCCGAGGACCCCACGCCGCTGGTCGAGTAGCTGCCCGGATTGGCTTTCAGCCAGGCCACCAGCTGCGCCACGTCGCGCGCGGGCACCTTGTCGTTCACCACCAGCACGTTGGGCGTGGTGACGCACAACGACAGGGGCGCGAAGTCACGCACCGGGTCATAGGGCAGGTTGTTGCGCAGCGCTGGGTTGATCGCGAACACGCCGATCGAGCCGACCAGCAGCGTGTGGCCATCCGGGGCCGCGCGCGCCAGCAGGCCACCGGCGATGGCCCCATTGGCGCCGACCCGGTTCTCGGCCACCGCGGGCTGGCCCAGCGTGGCGCCAAGCCTGGCGGCGATGACGCGCGCGACGATGTCGGAAGGCCCGCCGGCCACGAACGGCACCAGCACCGTGATCGGACGCGACGGAAAACTCTGCGCGCGCGCCATGGGTGCGAGCGGCAGCGCGCCGGCGGCAGTCAGCAGCGAGCGACGAAGCATGGTGCGTTTCCCCTGGGAAGTTCGCGCCAGGGTAACGCAGCGCTGGCGCGCCGTCAGGCCGCGCGGCGCGCGCCCTGGATCGCGCGCCATACCACCTCGGGCGTGGCCGGCATGTCGATGTGCGCCACTCCCAACGGCGCCAGCGCATCGGTGATGGCGTTCATCACCGACGGCAGCGACCCCGCGCACCCGGCCTCGCCGCAGCCTTTCGCGCCCAGCTTGTTGGTGCGCGCAGGTACGGGATGCGACTCGAAGGCGATCAGGGGAATTTCGACCGCGCGCGGAATGGCGTAGTCCATGTAGCTGCCGGACAGGATCTGGCCCTCGTCGCTGTAGCTCACGCGCTCCATCAGCGCCTGGCCGATGCCCTGGGCCACGCCGCCATGCACCTGGCCCGCGACCAGCAGCGGATTCACCACCACGCCGAAATCGTTGACGCTGGTGTAGCGCACCACGGCGACCACGCCGGTATCGGGGTCGATCTCCACCTCGCAGACATGGCAGCCGTTCGGGAAGGCGCTGGGGGCCTGGTCGAACACATGGCTCACGTCGAGCGATTCGGGCACGTCATCGGGCCGCGCATCGCTGGCGCGCAGCGCGGCGTTCAGCTCGATCACGCCGATGCCGCGATCGGTGCCGGCGATGCTGAAGCGGCCTGCCGCGAACTCGATATCCACGGCTGCCGCTTCCAGCACGTGCGCGGCGGCGAGCCTGCCTTTCTCGATCACCAGCGCCGAGGCCTCGATGATCGCGGCGCCGCTCGCCATCATGGATTTCGACCCGCCGGTGCCGCCGCCGGCGACCAGCTGGTCGCTGTCGCCCTGCAGCAGCCGGATGCTGTCGAACGGCACGCCCAGCTTTTCGTGCAGCACCTGGGCGAAGGGCGACCAGTGGCCCTGGCCGTAATCCAGCGTGCCGGTGATGATGGTGACGGTGCCGTCCTTTTCGAACCGGATGCCACCCATCTCCTTGGCCGGCGGGGCGGTGACCTCCAGGTAGTTGCCGATGCCGCGGCCGCGCAGCCTGCCACGCTTCGCACTTTCGGCCTTGCGGGCGGCAAAGCCGTCCCAGTCCGCCGCCGCCAGCGCCTTGCCCAGCACCGCCGAGAAATCGCCGCTGTCATAGGCGCTGCCCGACGCGGCCGCATAGGGCATGGCGGCGGCGGGAATGTGGTTGCGGCGGCGCAGCTCGACCGCCGGGATGCCGGATTTTGCCGCGGCGGCCTCGATCAGCCGCTCCATGAAGTAATTGCCCTCGGGCCGGCCGGCGCCGCGATAGGCGGATACGGGCGTGGTGTTGGTGAACACGCATTTCGTCGCCACCTCGATCAGCGGCGTGGCGTAGTTGCTCTGCACGTTCTTGACGAAGTTGCCGGTGCCCATCAGCGGGCCCACGGTGCTCATGTAGCCGCCGAGATTGGCAAAGGCGGTCAGCCGCACGGCCAGGAACTTTCCGTTCTTGTCCAGCGCCAGTTCGCCGGTCACCTCGTGGTCGCGGCCGTGCTGGTCGGACACGAAGCTGCCGCTGCGGTCATCGGTCCACTTCACCGGGCGGCCCAGCAGCCGGGCGGCGTGCAGGATGCAGAAATACTCCGGATAGGCGCTGGCCTTCATGCCGAAGCTACCGCCGATATTGCCCGACAGCACGCGCATGTTCTTCACCGGCACGCGCATCAGGTCGGCCATCTGCGCGCGCAGGCCGAACACGCCCTGGCAGCCGATGTGCAGCGTGAATTTCTGCTCGGTCGCATCCCATTGCGCGGTGGCCGCGCGGGGTTCCATGGCCGAGACCACGATGCGGTTGTTGCGCAGCGGCAGCTTCACCTGCGTGGCGGCGGCGGCAAACGCGGCCTCGACCTTGGCGGAATCGCCGAAGTGGAAGTCCAGCACCACGTTGCCCGCCATCTCGTCGAACAGTTTTGGCGCGCCAGGTGCGGCGGCGGCGCTGGCTTCCGTCACGGCCGGCAGGCTCTCCACGTCCAGCAGCACGGCCTCGGCCGCGTCGCGCGCAGCGGCACGGCTTTCCGCGATCACGGCTGCCACCGGGTCGCCGACCCAGCGCACCTTGTGCGATGCCAAGGCCGCGCGCTCGGGCGACGCCATGGGCGAACCATCGCGCTGCTTGAACGGCAGCGCGCATTTCATTTTCCCATAGGCCTCCAGGTCGGCGGCCGTCAGTACCGCCAGCACGCCAGGCATGACCTTTGCCGCGTCGGTGTCGATGCGCCTTATCACGCCGTGGGCGTGGGGGCTGCGCACCATCACGCAATAAAGCTGGCCATCCAGCGCCACGTCGTCGCTGTAGCGGCCCTTGCCCTGCAACAGGATCGGGTCCTCGTTCCTTCGCACTGGCTGGCCGATGCCGAATTTCAGGCGGGTTCCGTCGACGGCCAGGCTTGATTGGGGGATTGAGTCGGCCATGAGGATCTGCTCGCGGAGGGTGCTGCGTTGCACCAAAGGTAGGGGCGGTTGCGGCGTTCGACCAGGGCAGGTGTGATGCGCGCATGAAGCACATCGTGATTTCGCCCCGCTGGATCTGGTCCGCCGGCCAGCCCATCCGCGAGAATCACAGCGTCATCGTCGCCGATGGCCACGTGGCCGACATCGTGCGGGGCGTGCCCGCGCTGGATGCCGAACGCATCGACGCGCCCGAAAGCCTGCTGCTGCCGGGCCTGATCAACCTGCACAACCACGCGGCGTCGGCGCCGCTGTTCCGCGGCCTGGCCGACGACATTCTTCCGGGCGACCTGCCGGGCCATATCGTGTTCAGCCTGCTGATGCCGGTGGGCGACCTGGCCGCAAAACTATTCACCGAGCAGGAGATCGGCGACGTCGCCGAAATGGCGCTGCTGGCCGGGTTGCAAAGCGGCACCACCACGGTGCTGGACATTTTCCGCATCTCCCAGGCGCCGTTCATCGCGCGTGCCCGCGCGCTGGGGCTGCGCAGCTATGCCTGCCCCTACCTGTTCTCGCAACCCGGCCTGGGCATGACCGCCGACGGCAAGCCCGTGTATGGCGCCGACGCGCAGGCGGGCACCGGGTTCGACGCGATCGTGGCGCTGCACCGTGAGCACGACGAAGGCCCCATGGGCCGCACCCGCGTGGGCTTCGGCCCGCACGGCGCCGACAGTTGCACGCCCGCCCTGCTGCGCGCCGTCGAGGCCAAGGCGCGCGAGCTCGACACCGTGGTCGCCATCCACGCCGCGCAAAACCTGCACGAGGTGGAGATCGTGCGCGACCGCTACGGCAAGGCGCCGCTCGAGCATCTGCGCGACCTGGGCCTTGTGCGCCCCGGCGTGATCATGGGCCATTGCATGTACGCGACCGATGCCGAACTGGGCATCGTGCGCGATGGCGGGGCCGCGCTGGCCACCTGCCCGCTGGCCTTCGCCCGCAGCGGCCGTTTCGTGCCGGTGGCGCGCTTCCAGCAAAGCGGCGTGCGCTGGGGCATCGGCACCGATGGCGTGACCTTGGACATGATCACGGAACTGCGCACCACCGCGATCTTCGCCAAGGCGCAGTCCGGCCAGCCCCACGCCGGCACCGCCGAGGCCGTGCTGGCGGCCGCCACGCGCGACGCCGCACTTGCCTTGGGCCGCAGCGACCTGGGCGTGATCGAGAAGGGCGCGGCGGCGGACCTGCTGCTGCTTGATCTTTCCGGCGCGCGGTATGCCCCGGTGTGGGACCCGGCCAAGGCGCTGGTCACCAATGGTGTGGCGGAGAGTCTTCGGCTGGTCATGGTGGATGGCAAGCTGCTGCTGCGCGACGGGCGCGTGCTGACGACCGACGCGGATGCCGTGGTGCGGCGCGGCCGCGCGGCGATCGAGCGCATCTGGCACGCCTGCGCGGCGGCTGGCGCGATCCCCGCGAAAATTGCCGCGCGCGGGCCGCGCCCCTAACCTTCTTCGTCACATCCGGGGGTCAGCATGAACATCCGCCTGCCACGCCGCGCACTCGGCGCCGCCGCCCTTGCCATGCCCATGGTCGCGCGCGCCCAGGGGCGCAGGACGCTGCGCCTGCTGGTGCCGTTCCCGCCGGGTGGTGCCGTGGATTCCCTGGCGCGCATCCTGGGCGAACGGCTGCAGCCCGTGCTGGACCAGACCGTGGTGGTCGATAACCGCAGCGGCGCCGGCGGCCTGATCGGCGCCGACGCCGTCGCCAAGGGCCCGCCCGATGGCTCGCTGCTGGGCATCATCGGCGCCGCCACCTTCTGCGCCGCCCCGGTGCTGCAGGCCAGCATGCCATTCGACCCGATCCGCGACCTGAAGCCGGTGACGCAGATCACCGACAGCGCCGTGATCATCGTGGTGAACGCCGCCCGCGCCGCCGAGCGCGGCTGGACCAGCCTGCCCGCGCTGCTGGCCTGGGGGCGGGCCAATCCGGGCCGGCTGCAACTGGCGCATTCCGGCCCGACCACGGTCAGCCACCTGACCCTGGCCGCGATCATGAAGCGCGCCGGCATCGAGGCCACGCTGGTGCCCTATCGCGGCGGCGCCCAGGCCGCCACCGACGTGCTGGCCGGCACCATCGACGGCAGCGCCGACCTGCCCAGCGCGCTGGTGCCGCACATCGAGGCCGGGCGGCTTCGGGCACTCGCCGTCAGCAGCGCCACGCGCCTGGCCCTGCTGCCCGACATCCCCGGCATGGCGGAGTTCCCCGGCAGCGTGGTGGCCGACATGGATGTGCGCACCTGGAACATGATGACGCTGCCCGCCGGCACGCCCGCTGCCGAGGTGCTTCGCCTGCACGCGGCGCTGCTGCGCGTGGCCGCGATGCCCGATTTCCGTGCGGCGCTTCGCCCGCTGGCCTACGACCCCGTCACCAGCGCCTCGCCCGAGGCCGCGGCGCAGCTGATCGCCGACGAAACCCCGCGCTGGCGCCAACTGGTGGAAATGTCGGGCGCCAAGCTGGAGTAGCGGTTGCACCGTGCGGCCGGAGGGTGACGGGGTGGCGCGGGGGAAGGCAGAGTATGCGCTCAATGGGCCGGCGCCCCACGTCGCGCCGATCCATGGAGGGATGCAATGGGCGCTGAAGCGCTGACGGTGAGGTCCATCACCGCGCGTGCCGTGGTGCTTCGGCTGAAGCGGCCGGTGGTCGCGCGCATCGCCACCATCACCGACTGGCCGTTGATCCTGATCGACCTGCAGACCGACCAGGGCGTGGTGGGGCGCAGCTACCTGGAGCCCTACACCATCAAGACCATGCGCTACCTGGTGCCCGCGCTGCATGATCTCGGCCAGGCGCTGAAGGGGCAGCGCGTCGCGCCGGTCGAGCTCTACATCACCGCCCGCAAGTCGCTGCATTTCGTCGGCTACCAGGGCATGGCCGCCATCGCGGTTTCGGGCGTGGACATGGCGGCCTGGGACGCGCTGGCGGTCGCCGCCGGCGTGCCGCTCTGCGTGCTGCTCGGCGGCTCGGTCGGGCCGGTGCGCGCGTACAGCAGCGGCGGCCTGTGGCTGAGCCCGCCCGCGGCGCTGGGCGAGGAGGCGATCGCGCTCCGCGACGAAGGCGGCTTCGTCGGGCTGAAATTGCGGCTGGGCCGCGCCCGGCCGGAGCACGACCTGGCCGCCATCGCCGCCGTGCGCCAGGCGGTGGGCACCGAGATGAGCCTGATGGTGGACTACAACCAGGGCCTTGACCTGGCCGAGGCCATGGCGCGCTGCCGGATGATCGACGACCAGGGCCTGGCCTGGATCGAGGAGCCGCTGGTCTATGACGACCTGGATGGCCATGCGCGGCTGGCGGCGGACCTGAAGACGCCGCTGCAGATCGGCGAGAATTTCTACTACCCGCGCGACCTGCACCGGGCGCTGCAGCTGCGCGCCTGCGACCTGGTGATGCCGGACTTCATGCGCATCGGCGGTGTCACGGGATGGCTGCGCGCGGCTGCCATCGCGGGCGCGGCCGGCGTGCCGATGTCGAGCCACCTCTATCCGGAGGTGGCCGCGCATGTGCTGCGCGTGACGGAAACAGCGCACTGGCTGGAGTGGCAGGACTGGGCCGATCCGATCCTGCAGCGCCCCTACGCGATCCGCGACAGCCTGCTGCACATCCCCGACGTGCCCGGCACAGGGCTTGCCTGGAACGAGGATGCGGTGGCCGCCCACCGGGTGGAGTTCTGATCGGGCAGGGCGCGAGAAAGCCGGGCCGGCGCTTCGCTACACGTCCAGGTTCGCGACCTTCAGCGCGTTCTCGACGATGAAATCCCGCCGCGGCTCCACCAGGTCGCCCATCAGGGTGGCGAAGATTTCGCCGGCTTCCTCGGCCGCACCCACGCGCACCTGCATCAGGGTGCGCGCGGCCGGGTCCAGCGTGGTGTGCCACAGCTGGTCGGGGTTCATCTCGCCCAGGCCCTTGAAGCGCTGCACGGTCAGGCCCCGGCGCCCCTGCTCCATCACCCGGTCCACCAGGGCCACGGGGCCGTGCACCGTGATCGCGGCGGCGGTGCCGAAGGCCAGGCTCGCGGGCCGGGTCCACAGCGCGGCCAGGTCGGCGCCCTGCTGGTCGAGCAGGCGGGCCTCGGCGGTGCGCAGCAGCCCGGCATCCACGCGATGGGTTTCGGTGACGCCCCTGAGCGTGCGCGCGAACACCGCCAGGTCGGGGTCGACCGCGACCGTCCAGCCGCGCTCGTTGGGCGGCAGCACGGCATCCAGGCGGCGGGCGGTTTCCTGGGCGGCGGCCACGGCGCGGTCGCGCGCGCCATCGTCCAGCAGCGTGGCGGAAAGTGCCCGCGCGATCGCCGCCTGCTCCACCAGCGCCACCGGCAGCCCGGCAGCCAGGCGCTGGATGGTGCGCGCCTGCGCCCGCGCGCGCTCCATCGCGTCGCGCAGCGCCTGGCCGGAAAGCCGGGTGCCGTCGGCCAGGGTCAGCACGGCGTCGCTCAGCGCGCGCTCGAACAGGAAGGCTTCCAGGGCGCGATCGTCCTTCAGGTAGCGCTCCTCGTTGCCGCGCTTGGCGCGGTACAGCGGGGGCTGGGCGATATACAGGTAGCCCTTGTCGATCAGCGCCGGCATCTGGCGATAGAAGAAGGTCAGCAGCAGCGCCCTGATATGACTGCCATCCACGTCGGCGTCGGTCATGATGATGATGCGGTGGTAGCGCGCCTTTGCGGCATCGAAGCCGCCCTTCTCGGGGTCGTCGCGGCCGATGCCGGTGCCAAGTGCGGTGATCAGCGTGCCCACTTCGGCGCTGGCCAGCATCTTGTCGAAGCGCGCGCGCTCGACGTTCAGGATTTTCCCCTTCAGCGGCAGGATCGCCTGGAAGGCGCGATCCCGCCCCTGCTTGGCGCTGCCGCCGGCGCTGTCGCCCTCGACCAGGAAAAGCTCCGACTTCGCGGGATCACGCTCCTGGCAATCGGCCAGCTTGCCGGGCAGCGACGACACGTCCAGCACGCCCTTGCGGCGGGTGAGTTCGCGCGCCTTGCGGGCGGCTTCGCGCGCGGCGGCGGCCTCGATGATCTTGGCCACGATCTTCTTGGCTTCGGCGGGGTGGCTGTCGATCCAGTGGTCGAGTTCCTCGGCCACCGCGGTCTGCACGGCGGGGCTTACCTCGGAGCTGACGAGCTTCTCCTTGGTCTGGCTGCTGAACTTCGGATCGGGCACCTTGACGCTGAGGACGGCGGTCAGGCCCTCGCGCATGTCCTCGCCGGTGAGCGAGAGTTTCTCCTTCTTGCCCGCCTCCTCGGCGTAGCGGTTCAGCACGCGCGTGAGCGCCGCGCGGAAGCCGGTCAGGTGCGTGCCGCCATCCTTCTGCGGGATGTTGTTGGTGAAGCACAGCATGGTCTCGTGGTACGAATCGTTCCACGCCATCGCCACTTCGACGTTGATGCCGGAAACCTCGCGCCGGAAGGCGATGGGCGGGCCGGAAATCCCGGCCTTGCCGCGATCCAGCCAGCGCAGGTACTCCACCAGGCCGCCATCGTAGCGCATGTCGTGCATGGTGGCGGGTGCGTGCCGCGCATCGGTCAGCACGATGCGCACGCCGGAATTCAGGAAGGCAAGCTCGCGCAGCCGGCGTTCCAGAATGGCAAGCTCGAATTCGGTCTTCGTGAACACGGCGGTGCTGGGCAGGAAGGTCACCTGCGTGCCGCGCCGGTCGCCCTGGTCGCCGACGCGCGCCAGCGGCGCCACGGTGTCGCCGTCGCGGAAACTCACCGCCCACTCGCCGCCATCGCGCCAGATGCGCAGCTCCAGCGTGACCGACAGCGCGTTCACCACCGAAACGCCCACGCCATGCAGCCCGCCGGAGACCTTGTAGGCGTTCTGGTTGAACTTGCCGCCGGCGTGCAGCACGGTCATGACCACTTCGGCCGCGCTGCGCCCTTCCTCCGGGTGCATATCGACCGGGATGCCGCGGCCATTATCCGTGACCGTGACGCTGCCGTCGCCGTTCAGCGTCACGCTCACCAGGTCGGCATGGCCGGCCAACGCTTCGTCGATGGCGTTGTCGACCACCTCGAACACCATGTGGTGCAGGCCGCTGCCGTCATCGGTGTCGCCGATATACATGCCGGGGCGCTTGCGCACCGCCTCCAGCCCCTTCAGCACGGAGATGGAGGCGCTGTTGTAGTCAGCGGAATCAGCGGGTTCCGGCGTCTTTCGCGCAGGTTCGGCGGTCATGCGGGTTTGGGAACTTTCAGGGCAGGAAAAGCAACGCGGAACTATACCACAAACCCCGCCGCGACAGGGGGGAAAGCGGGGTCCGGCACCACCCTTCCGGCGCCTGCCAGGAATGCGCCCGCCGCACCCGAAAGGGGCTGGAAAACGTGGCCGTCCGTGCCGGTCAAGAAGCACTGCGCCGGTAGCCGCGCCAGCGCGTCGAACAGGGCGGCGCGGCGGGTCTCGTCCAGGTGCGCGGCGACCTCGTCCAGCAGCAGCAAGGGCGCCGTGCCGCGGGCCTCCGCCACCAGCAGCGCGTGCGCCAGCACGGTGGCGACCAGCAGCGCCTTCTGCTCGCCGGTGCTGCACAGCGCGGCCGGCAGGTTCTTCTCGGCATGCGTCATCGCGAGGTCGGCGCGGTGCGGGCCTTCGATCGCCGCGCCGGCCGCCGCATCGCGCGCCCGCGACGCCGCCAGGGCAGCGCGCAGGGCATCTTCCACGGCAAGCGCGGGCTGGGCGGCAAGGGCCGTGCCGGTCGGGCACGCCACCTCCAGCCGCGCCACCGGGAACGGCGCCACCGCGCCTGCTTCCAGCATGGCGGACAGGTGCCGCGCCAGCTCGGCCCGCGCCGCCGCGGCGGCCACGCCGTGCCGCGCCATGGCGTCCTCCAGCCCGGCAAGCCAGGCGACGTCGGCGCTGGCTTCGGCCAGCAGGCGGTTGCGCTGCGCCATGGCGTTGTCGTAGGCGGCGATCTCGCGCGCATGCGCCGGCTCCAGCGCATAGACCAGCCGATCCAGGAAGCGCCGGCGGGCACCCGCGCCATCGCGGAACAGGCTGTCCATCTGCGGCGTCAGCCACACCGCGGCGACGCGGGCGGCGATCTCGGCCTGGGTGCGGGGTGTTTCTCCGTCCAGCAGGAAATTCCGGCGCGTGGCCCCAGGCTCGCAGGCGGTGCCCAGCGCCAGCGGGCCGTCATGGGCAAGCAGGCGGGCGGCCACGGCAAACCCGCCCGGACCATCCGCCCGGGAAACCTCGGCCATGCGGGCGCCGCGCAGGCCGCGGCCGGGCACCAGCAGGCTGATGGCTTCCAGCAGGTTGGTCTTGCCCGCGCCGTTCGGCCCCGTGACCAGCACGATGCGCGCACCGGGCGCCCAGTCCAGCGCCGCATAGCCCCTGAAGTTCTCCAGCCGCAGGCGCGTCAGTGCCAACCTTGCTGAGTCAACTCCAGCAATCACACCCGCATCGGCATCAGCACGTAAAGCGCACTGGCGTCGCCTTCCTGGCGCACGATGGTGGGCATGGTGCCGTCGGCGAACTTGAATTCCACGTTGCTGTCGTCGCCGGCGATCTGGTCGGTGATGTCGCGCAGGTAGCGGGCCTGGAAGCCGATCTCCAGCGGGCCGAATTCGTAGCTGAGATGGTCCGCCATCTCCTCGCTGGCCTGGCCCATCTCAGGGCTGGCGGCGGACAGCGTGAGAAGATTGCGGCCCAGGCTGAGCTTCACCGGCCGCGAGCGCTCGGAGGAAATGGCCGCGACCCGATCGACCGCGTCGGCGAACTGCTTCTTGTTCACCCGCAGCAGCTTGTCGTTGTCCTTCGGGATCACCCGCTCGTAGTCGGGGAAGGTGCCGTCGATCAGCTTGCTGACCAGCTTGATGCGCCCGCCATCGAAGCCGAAGGCGATCTTGGTGTCGCTCATGCCGATCTCGACCGGTTCGGTGGTTTCATCGGCCAGCTTGCGCACCTCCAGCACGGTCTTCCGCGGCACGATGGCGCCGTTGATGCCGCCCGCCCCGTCCGGCAACTGCTCCTCGACACGCGCCAGCCGGTGCCCATCCGTGGCAACTGCGCGCAGCACCTTGGCACCGTCGCTTTCGGTCGCGTGCAGGTAGATGCCGTTCAGGTAGTAGCGGGTTTCCTCGGTGCTGATGGCAAAGCGGGTGCGGTCGATCAGGCCGCGGAGCTGCACGGCGGGCAGCACGAAGCGGTGCGGCAGCGTGCCTTCCGCCATCACCGGGAAATCCTCGACCGGCAGGCAGTTGATCGAGGTTGCAAAGCGCCCCGCGCGCAGCGCCAGTTGCGCATCGCCGCCGGGGTGATCCAGCTCGATCTGCGCGCCCTCGGGCAGCTTGCGCACGATCTCGAACAGCGTGGCGGCCGGCACGGTGGTGGCGCCGTTGCGCGCAATGCTGGCCGGCACGCGCTCGACCACCGCGATCTCCATGTCGGTCGCGGTCAGGTCCAGCGCGCCGTCCCTGGCGCGCAGCAGGGCATTGGCCAGGATCGGGATGGTGTTGCGGCGCTCCACCACGCTTTGCACATGCGACAGCGCCCGCAGCAGCACCGGCCGTTCGGCGACGATCTTCATCGGGCGATGTTCCTGGTTGGCGTGGATCGGGCGGGGATCATGGGGGGCGGAAATCCTGCGAATCGGGCTGCGACCTTAGCGAACGGGCATGCTGCTTGGAAGCAGGGGGTGTGCGGGCTAGATCTGGAACGTGATCGGCTCCGCCGGGGCGCCCGCCACGCCGGCGGCCACGGCGCGGCGCACCAGCATTTCCAGCGTCTGCTGCTCCAGCGCCGCCATCACCTGCGCATCCAGCGTGGCCCAGAGCGGGCCGATCACCGCAGTGAACAGTTTCCCGCTCTCGCCCTCGCCGGGCGCCTCGGGGGGCGCGTCGGCCAGCACCGCGCGTAGAATGGCGGCGGCGGTGATGGCGCGGCGCGGGCGGGCCAGGCGATACCCGCCGCGCGGTCCGCGCGTGCTGGACAGGATCTCGTTGCGCGACAGCGGTTGCAGGATGGGTTCCAGCCCGCGCCGCGCCAGGCCAAGCCGCAGCGCGATGTCGGCGGCGCTGACCGTGCCGCGCGCGGCATGCAGCGCCACATCCACCACCACCGCCACGGCCACCGCCGGTCGCCCCCTGATCAGCATGCGCGCCTGCCCATGTTCATCCCTGCGGAGAACGCTATAAACCACGATTCCGGGATGTGGTATGCCCGGCCCGCCAGGACGTGACCATGCCCGAAGGCCCGACCGCACCGAAGTGCCGCGGAAAAATCCACGACAGCATCCTGGATACGATCGGTGCCACGCCCCTGGTCCGCGCGCCCAACCTGGCGCGCGACGCAGGCCTGGTGGCCGACCTGGCGCTGAAGCTGGAATTCTTCAATCCGCTGGGTTCGGTGAAGGACCGCATCGGCCTTGCCATGGTCGATGCCGCCGAGGCCGAAGGACGGCTCGTGCGCGGCCAAAGCACGCTGGTGGAACCGACCAGCGGCAATACCGGCATCGCGCTGGCCTTCGTGGCGGCCGCGCGCGGCTATCGGCTGATCGTGGTGATGCCCGAACGTGCCAGCATCGAGCGGCAGAAGATGCTGCGCCTGCTGGGCGCCGAGGTGGTGCTGACGCCGCCCGACCAGGGCATGGCCGCGGCGATCGCGCGCGCCGAGGAGATTGTTGCGCGAACGAAGGGCGCGGTGCTGCTGCGCCAGTTCGACAATCCGGCCAACCCGGACATCCATGGGCGCACGACCGCCGAGGAGATTTTTTCCGATACGGCTGGGCAGGTGGCGGCGATCGTGGGCGGGATCGGCACCGGCGGCACGCTGACTGGCATCGCCCGCGCGCTGAAGCCCCGCATCCCGGGCCTGCTGGTGATCGGGGTGGAGCCGGCCGAAAGTGCCGTGCTGTCGGGCGACGAGGCCGGGCCGCACGGCATCCAGGGCATCGGCGCCGGCTTCGTGCCCGCCGTGCTGGACCGCGCGCTGCTGGACGAGGTCGCCACTGTGTCCGAGCGCGAGGCGGTGACCACGGCCCGGCGCGTGGCGCGGCTGGATGGCATGCCGGTGGGCATCAGTTCGGGGGCGGCCCTGTCGGTCGCGTTGCAGGTCGCGTCGCGGCCGGCGCTGAAGGGCCGGCTGGTGGTGGCGATCGCGCCCAGCTTCGCCGAGCGCTATCTCTCGACCGCGCTGTTCGCCGGGCTCGACTGATCCGCGCCATTGACCCCGCCTTGCACGCGCGCGACGCTGAAAACTCATTGCGAGGAGGCAAGCATGCAGCGCCGCACGCTTCTGCTGACCGGGGCCGGGGCGGGGGCCGCCGCCACGCTGCTGTTGCGGCCCGCGCGCGCGGCCAACCTGGAATGGGCAGCGGGGTCGGTGGGCGGCAGCTGGTTCACCATCGTCAGCGGCCTCGCCAACCTGGTGACCGAGGCTGACCCCAGCCTGACCTTCCGCATCGTGCCCGGCGGCGGGCGCGACAATCCCAGCAAGGTGCAGGCCGGCATCAGCCAGGTGGCGATGGGCATCGACTTCCTGGCCGCGGCGGCCTTCGCCGGCACCGAACCCTATCGCGCGAAGCACGAGAAGCTGCGATCGCTGGGCGGCGGCTGGGCGCCGGCGCAGTTCCACGTGTTCGGCCCCAGGGACGGGCCGGACGATCTGCGCGCCATCCTGTCCCAGCCCCGCCTGCGCATCGGCACCACGCCGCGCGCCACCAGCGAGGAGCTCACGCTGCGCCGGGCGCTCGCGTTCTATGGCAGCGGCGAGAACAGACTGCGCGCCGGCGGCGGCAGCTTCTCGCCGCTGGAATATGCCGAGCTGGTCGGCGCCTTCAGCGACAACCGCATCGACCATGTGTGGGGCGCGGCCAGCGTGCCGGGCAGCATCGCCAACGAGATCGCCAATGGCCGCCGCGCGGCGAAGCTGATCGGCTTCCCGCAGGACCTGCAGGAGCACCTGCAGAAAACCTTTGGCTACGGGCGGGATGTGATCCCAGCCGGCGCATATCCCACATTGCAATCGGGCGCGGTCAGCGTGACCTCGCTGGAGGCGATCATCATGGCCAGCGCCGAGTTGCCGGAGGACACGGCGTATCGGCTGACCCGGGCGCTGATCGCGCAGCGCGCGCGCTTCCCCAACATCCACAGCGTGCTGGCCAATTTCGACCCGAAGAAGCACTGGCGCGACCAGCCGGTACCGCTGCATCCGGGGGCCGAGCGGGCGTACCGCGAGGGGGGCTTCACCGCCTGAACGGCAGCGCGCCTCACGCCTCGGTCCGCAACCCTCGGCAGGGGGAACGCGCATGGCAGCACTCACCAGGGCGGGTCCCCTCTCCCTCGGGAGAGGGACAGGGTGAGGGGCGCTTCGCCGGTCGTAACCACGTGTCTCTCATCCGAACCTCGCGGCGCCAATGCGCGCGCTGACCGGCCCCGTCGGCATCGCGGTCGGCGCCTGGACGGCGGCCACGGTGGTGCTGCACCTCCATTGGGCCGGGTTCGGCTTTCCGGAACCGCTGCCGCAGCGGGCAACCCACCTGATGCTGCTGGTGCCGCCGGTGTTCCTGCTGTTCCCCGCCGCCCGCCCCGGCACGGCCCAGCCCACCGCGCTGGATTGGCTGCTGGCCGCGCTTGCGCTGCCGCCGCACCTGTATGTGCTGGTGAACGCCCGCGACCTGCTGGACCGTACCGCCTTCGTCGATCCGGTGGCGCCGGCCGAGCTGGTGCTGGGCACGCTGGGTACCCTGCTGGTGGTGGAAGCGACGCGGCGGGCACTTTCCATCACGCTCGCGATCCTGGTGGGCGTGGTGATCGCCTACCTGTTCACCTGCCACCTGATGCCGGGCATCTGGTACTACCGCCCGCTGCCCTACGCGCAGATCATCGACATCCTGTACATCGTCAACAACAGCGGCCTGTACGGGTTCCTGACCGGCATCTCGGCCGGCATCGTCATCCTGTTCATCGCCTTCGGGGCACTGGCGCAGGCCAGCGGGCTGGGCGAGCTGTTCCACAATTTCGGCCTGCTGGTGGCCGGCCGCTACGCCGGCGGGCCGGCCAAGGTGGAAGTGGTGGGCAGCGCCCTGTTCGGCACCATCAGCGGATCGTCGGTCGCGAACGTGGTGGTCACCGGCACGCTGACCATCCCGCTGATGATCCGCCGCGGCTTCCGCCCCGTCATGGCCGGCGGCATCGAGGCCGCGTCCAGCGTGGGCGGCGCCATCATGCCGCCGGTGATGGGGGCGGCGGCCTTCGTCATGGCCGAGATCGTGGGCGTGCCCTATTTCGAGATCGCCAAGGCCGCCGCGCTGGGCGCCGTTCTGTATTACCTGGGCATCTTCCTGGCCGTGCATTTCGAGGCGAAGCGGCTGGGCATGGGCGGCCTGCCGGCCAGCGAACTGCCGCGCCCCAAAACCCTGCTGCGCGATGCGCACCTGGTGCTGCCGATCGTGCTGCTGGTGGCGCTGATGGCCGAGCGGTTCAGCGCCACCTATGCCTGCTTCTGGGCGACCGTGGCGCTGGTCCTGGTCTCCTGGCTGCGTGGGCACACGCGGCTTACGCCGCGCCGGCTGTGGGATGGGCTGATCGCCGCCGGCGCCACGGCAGCCACGCTGGCGGTGGCGGTGGCATCGGCCGGCATCGTCACCGCGGCGCTGGTCAATACCGGGCTGCTGCTGGCGCTGTCGGGCATCATCAAGGGCCTGGCGGCAGGATCGCTGCCGGCGCTGGCGGTGCTGCTGGCCATCACCTGCCTGGTGCTGGGCATGGGGGTGCCGACCACGCCGGCCTATATCGTCACCGCGGCGATCGGCGTGCCGCTGCTGGCCGACCACGGCGTGGGCGTGCTGGCGGCGCACCTGTTCGTGTTCTATTTCGCGGTGCTGGCCGATGCCACGCCGCCTGTGGCCGCCGCCAGCTACGCCGCCGCCGCGATCGCCAAGGCGCCGCCGCTGGCGGTGGGCTTCCATGCCTTCCGGCTGGCGATCGGCGGCTTCCTGGCGGGCCTGGCCTTCGTTTGGGAACCGGCATTGCTGCTGCGGGGAACGCTGTTCGAGATCGCCGCGGTCTTCGCGGCACTGGGCATCGGCATCGCGCTGCTGGCGGTCGGCTCGATCGGGTTCCTGGGCGGTCCTGTGCCGCCATGGCTGCGCCTGCTGCTGGCCGCCACGGGCCTGTTCTGCGGCCTGGCGCACGGCGTGGAAACCTGGCAGCGCGCCCTGGCCGGCGCCGCGGCCCTGGGGCTTGCCGCGGCCTGGACCCGGCGCGAGGCTGCCCGCATCCCCGCCGCATAGGATCCTTCCGCATGGCGCTTTGGCCCGCCGACCGCCGCAAGACGCTGCATGGTGCCGTGATCGGCGTCGTCATGGTGGAAACCTGGTTCACCCGCTTCCCCGGCGACGTCGGCAACGCCGCGACCTTCCCCTTCCCGGTGCAGTACCGCGTGGTGCGCGAATCAAGCCCCGCCGAGATGGTGAAGCTTGGCAGCGGCGCCATGCTGGCGCCGTTCCGCGCCGCCGCCGAGGAGCTGGTGCTGACCGGCGTGGACGGCATCGCCACCAGCTGCGGCTTCCTGGCTCTGTATCAGAACGAGCTCACGGCCGCGCTGCCGGTGCCGGTGGCCACCAGCGCGCTGCTGCAGGTGCCGATGGTGGAACGCACCCTGCCGCACGGCCGCCGCGCCGGCGTGCTGACCTATGCGCCCGAGGCGCTGGACGCCGCCACGCTCGCCGCGGTCGGCGTGCGGCCGGATATCGCGATCGGCGGCTTCGCCAAGGGCACGCTGTTCCGCGACGGCATCGCCCAGGGCCGCACCGACATTCCCCGCGCCGCGCTTGAAGCCGAAGTCCTCGAAGCCGCGCGTAAAATGCTGGTGCGCGATCCGGCGCTGGGCGCGATCGTGTGCGAGTGCACCAACCTGGCGCCGTTCTCGGCGGCGATCCGCGATGCCTTCGATGTGCCGGTCCATGACGTGGTGAGCATGGTGGAGTGGTTCCACGCCGGATTGCGGCCGCGACGCCATTCCGCCTGACGCACACCGGATGACACCCAGCAGCACCAGCCTGCGCGTCGGGCTGTTCTATGTCGCGGTGTTCGCGGGTCCAGGCGTCGGGCTGCCGTTCCTGCCGGCCTTCCTGGAAGCGCGCGGCCTGGATGCGCGGGCGATCGGCCTGGTGCTGGCGGTGCAGCAGGTGGCGCGGCTGGCGGCTGGCCCGGTGGGCGGGCGCCTGGCCGATGGCATCGCCGCCAGGCCCCGCGCGATCGCGCTTTATGCCGCGCTGTCGGCACTTGGCGTGGCGGTCTATCTGCCGTCGGCCGGGCTGCCGGGGCTGCTGCTGGCGGCGGCGCTGTATGGCGCGTTCGCCGCGCCCATCATCCCGCTGGCCGATGCCATGGCGCTGCGCGAAGCCACCGCCGGACGGATGGATTTCGGTCGCGTGCGCAGCGTGGGGTCGGTCAGCTTCATCCTGTTCACCGGCATCGCGGCGCTGCTGCTGCCGCTGTTCGGCCCCTCGTGCATCGTGGTCATGATGGCCGCGGGCCAGGCCGTGACCGCGCTTGCCGCACTGCTGCTGCCGGCCGGCGACGTGCCGGCGGCGCGCGGCAAGTTCCTGGTGGGCGGTGCCATGCTGCAGGCGCCGTTCCTGCTCGTGCTGCTGATCGGCGCGCTGGTGCAGGGCAGCCACGCGCTGCTCTATGCCTTCTCCACGCTGCACTGGACCGCGGCGGGCCACTCGCCGGTGGCGATCGGCATGCTGTGGACGGTGGGCACGGTGGCCGAGATCATCCTGCTGACCCGCGCCCGCGCGCTGGCCGCGTGGCTCGGGCCGGTGCGGCTGGCAGCCGTTGCGGCCTGCGCCGGCGTGCTGCGCTGGGCGGGCACCGCCGCCACCACCGACCTGCTTTGGCTGGTGCCGTTGCAGGTGCTGCACGCCACCACCTTCGCCTGCATGATGCTGGCATCGCTGGCGCTGGTCGCGCGCCTGGTGCCGCCGGAACTCCAGGGCACCGCGCAGACCGTGCATGCGTCGTTCGGCCCGGGGCTTGGCATGTTCCTGCTGACGCTCGCCTCGGGCCCGCTTTATGCCGCCTATGGCGGCACGGGTTTCCTGGTGATGGCGGCATCCTCGGCCCTGGCCTTGCCGGCCATCGCGCTGCTTTCGCGGCGACTGGCTTGAGCTACCCGAACAGCCCGTGGAAGCGGCCAAGGAAGCTCTGCAGCCGCTCGCTTTCCGGGTTGCGGAACAGCTCGGCCGGCCGGCCTTCCTGCGCCACCCGGCCCTGGTCCATGAACACCACGTGGTCGGACACGTCGCGCACGAACAGCATTTCGTGGCTGACCACCACCATGGTCATGCCGCTGGCCGCCAGGTCGCGCATGACCTGCAGCACTTCCGCTACCAGCTCGGGATCAAGCGCGCTGGTCACCTCGTCGAACAGCACCAGGCGCGGTTCCATGGCAACCGCGCGCGCGATCGCCACGCGCTGCTGCTGGCCGCCGGACAGCTGGTACGGGTAGTGACCGCGGCGTTCGGCCAGGCCCACGCGATCAAGCCAGTGCTCGGCCTGCTTCGCCGCCTCGGCCGCCGCGATGCCGCGCACCTTGGTCAGGCCCAGCATTACGTTCTGCTGCGCGGTCAGATGCGGGAACAGGTTGTACTGCTGGAACACCATGGCAATGCGCGCGCGCTGCGCGGAGACCGTGCGCTCGTCCAGCCGGCGGCGCGTATCGCCCTTCACCACGTAGCCGATCGGCTCGTCGTCGAGAAAGATCTGGCCCTGCTCGAACTCCTCCAGCACGTTGATGCAGCGCAGGAAGGTTGTTTTGCCGGACCCCGAGGCGCCGATCAGCGCCACGACCGAGCCTTGCGCGACCTCAAGGTCGATGCCCTTCAGCACTTCGGTGCGGCCGAAGCTTTTATGGATGTTCCGCGCCCGAAGCAGGGTCATCTCAATACCTCAGATAGGCGAAGCGGCGTTCGAAATAGGCGGCGATCTGGCTCAGGCAGAAATTGAAGCCGCAATACAGCAACAGCGCCGCGCCATAGAACTCCAGCACCAGGTAGTTGCGCGCCACCGCCTGCTGCACCGCCAGCAGCAGTTCCACCACGCCGATGATGGACAGCAGCGTGGTGCCCTTCACGATCTCGGCCATGGTGTTGACCGAAGGCGGCAGCACGCGGCGGATCGCCAGCGGCAGCACCACGTGAAACAGGCGGCCGAAGAAGCGCAGCCCAATGGATTTCGCCGCCTCGATCTGCGCCTGCGGCACGCTGCCGATGGCACCCCGCACGGTTTCCGCCATGTGCGCGGTGCAGAACACCGAAAGCGCGATCACGCCTGCCCAGAACTGCGCCACGTTCACGCCGGCCAGCGACAGGCCGTAGAAGGTGAACAGGATCAGCACCAGCACCGGGATGCCGCGCACCAGGTCGATGTAAAGCCGCACCAGCCAGCGCACCGGCGCGGGGCCGAAGGCCAGCGCGGTGCCCAGGATCACGCCGGCAACGAAGCCGATGGCGATGGTGACCAGCGACGACGACACCGTGATCCACACGGCTTCCGCCAGCGATGCGCGCGCGATCCAGATTTCGCCCAGGAAAGTGCCGCGGTCCCACATCGCTCAGCGTACCATCGCCATGCGCCGCTCGATCGCGCGCAGGCCCAGCGCAATGGCGTAGGCGGTGGCCAGGTAAAGCAGCGTGGCGGTCAGCCAGGCCTCCATCACGCGAAAAGTGTTGGCGTTCACCTGGCGGGCCACGAAGGTCAGCTCCGGCACCGCGATGGCGGTGGCGGTGGAGGTGTCCTTGAACAGCGAGATCAGGTTGTTGCTGATCGCGGGCAGCGTGATGCGGAACATCAGCGGCAGCACCACGTAGCGCTGCCGCTGCCACGGCCGCATGCCGATCGCCTTGGCCGCTTCCAGGTATTGCCGCGGCATGCTGGCAAGCCCGGTGCGGAACACCTCGCTCATGTAGCCCGCGGCATACAGCGCGAGCGTGAGCGTGAAACTCTCGATCGCCTCGATGAAGTAGATGCCGAGCTCGGGCAGGCCGAAATAGACGAAGAAGATCAGCAGCAGCAGCGGCGCGTTGCGGATGAACTCCACATACGCATAGGCCGGCGCGGACAGCCATCGGCGTGGCGAGATGCGGGCATAGGCGATGGCGAGGCCCAGCACGGAGCCCACCACCAGCGCCACCACCGCCATGCCGAGGCCCAGGCCGAGTGCCCCCGCAAAATCCCAGCGGGCGCGCCAGATGACGTCCCAGTTCCAGGTGTAGTTCAAGCGGAAGGCGCCCCTGATCGCCGATCAGGGGCGCGGGCAGCCGCCGCCACTCAGGCGAATTCGCTCGGGTAGCCCACTTTCGGGGTTTCCAGCTCGATACCGAACCACTTCTTGTAGAGTGCGGCGAAGGCGTCGAAATCGACGCCCATCATCGCTTCCTTCAGGAAGGTGTTGCACCAGTTCAGCCACACCGGATCGCCCGGCCGCACGCCCAGCGCGTAGCTGTTCGGCATCCAGCCAAAGCCGCTGTCAACGTAGCGGTTGGGGGTTTCCTGCATCAGCCAGCGCACCGAGGACTGGTCGGCCAGGTAGGCATCCGACCGTCCGGCATTCAGCGCCTGCAGCGACGAAGCGGGGCTGTCGAACTGCAGCACCTGCGCCTGCGGCAGCGCCATGCGCACCCATTGCTCGATGAACACGTTCTGCATGGCGGAAACGCGCATCTGGGTGCCGGCCGCCTTCATCTCGGCGAAGGTCTTGAAGCGCCCGCGGCCGGCCATGGCCAGCAGGCCCACGCCTTCGCGGTAATAGGGGATGGTGAACTCGATCTGCTGCGCGCGGCCTGGCGTCACGGTCATGAACTGCGAGACGATATCGACGCGATCGGTCAGCAGGCTGGGAATGCGCGCATCCGATGCCTGGCGGATGAACTCCACCTTGCTCGCGTCGTCGAACAGCGCCTTCGCCATCATGTGCATCAGGTCGATGTCCATGCCGGTGAGCTTTCCGGCCGCGTCCTCGAAATGCCAGGGCGGGTTGGTGCTGCCGGTGCCGACAATCAGCCTGCCGCGGCTCAGCACCTGCTGCAGCTTGCTGCGGTTGCGGTCCAGCGGCTGCGCGTTGGCCGGGCTTGCGCCAAACAGTGCGGCGGCGCCGCCCAGCAGCGCGCTTGCGCCGAACAGTTTCCGGCGATTGTTGGCAGTGGGGGTGTCCATCCGCAGTCTCCCGTTTTCTTGTTGCAACGCATCATCGCAGCACGGTTCATCGCAGTTGCGCAACAGTGCGCGGCACGAAAATTCAGGCTGCGGCGCTGTTGCTGGCGAACATCCGCGCAAGCCGCCGCGCCGACCCGGCCGACTGCGTCCAGCCGGTATGGCCATGGCCGGTGTTCAGCCAAAGACCAGGGATTTTTGAAGGCCCGATCAGCGGCCGGCCGGACGGCGTGACCGGCCGCAGCCCGGCCCAGGGAATGCCGCGCGGGTCGGCCGCCGCCTGCGGGAATTCCGGAAACAGCTGGCCCACGCGCTGCACCAGCGCGCCGATCCGCACGGGCGACGGTGTTGCGTCGAAGCCTGCCACCTCGGCCGAGCCGACCACGCGCACCCGATCGCCCACCGGCGTCAGGCCGAATTTGCGCGCATCGTCCAGCAGCGCCATGCGCGGTGCCGCGGGCCAGGCATCGCGCGGGAAGGTCAGCGACACGCCCTTCACCGGCCAGATCGGCAGGCGGAGACCCAGCGGCTTCGCCAGCAGCGCGCTCCATGGCCCCGCCGCCAGCACCACCGCGTCGGCCGCGATCGCGCCCTGTTCGGTGGCCAGGCCGCTCACCCGCCCGCCCTCGGTGGTGATGCCGTGCACCGCGAGGCCAAGCCGCAGCGCCACGCCGAATTTTTCCGCCGCCTGTGCCGCCAGGGCTTCCGAGAACTTGCGGCAGTCGCCGATCTCGTCCTGCTCGAAATGCATCGCACCTGCGAGCTTGTCGCCGACCCGGGCCAGCGCGGGTTCCTTCGCCACCATCGCCGCGCGATCCAACCGCTGCGTGCGCAAGCCCAGCGCCGCCAGCGGTGCATGCGCCGCTTCCGACGCATCGAGTGCGGCGGTGGTGGCGAAGGTCTTCAGCACGGCGGCTGGCGCGTAATCGTAGGCGATGCCGCTTTCGGCACGGACCTCCGCCAGCGCATCCACGCTTTCCAGCGCCAGCGCGAGATTTTCGCGCGCGCCCTCGGCATGGCGGGCAGGCTGGCAGTGGCGCAGGAAGTCGATGCCCCAGCGCCACATTCTTGGCACCGCGGAAAGGCGCAGCAGGAAGGGCGCGTCTTCCTGCCCGAGCCAGCCGAGAATTTTCCGCGGCATGCCGGGGGCGGACCAGGGCTGCACGGAACTTGGGTGGATGATCGCGCCGTTGCCCGTGCTGGTGGCGGCACCCGCGCTGGCATTGCGATCCACCAGCGTCACCTGGTGCCCGGCGCGCCCAAGGTACCAGGCGCTGGCCACGCCGACCACGCCGGCGCCGAGGATTGCGATGCGCATGGGGCGAAGCCTGGGTCAGAGAGCACGGCGCGGCAAGCGGGCGCTGCCTGAGTTAGCGCGCCCGCTAGATCCGCTCCAGCGCCCGCGCGATCGAGTCGCGCCGGCGCTCCAGGTCGCGCAGCGCCTGAGGGTCGGCGGGGGCGCGGTCGCGCGACAGCGCGTCCAGCTCGCGCGACACGCCGCCGGTCTCCGCGCCGCGCGCGCGGGCTTCGTTCAACTGCCCGCGCAGCCGCGCGATGTCGCGATCGAGCGCGGCATAGCGCTGCTCGGCGCTTTGCCGCGCCGCCGTGGCCGTGCGCGCCCGCTGCTCGGCGGCCTGCGCGTCGGCGCGCTGCTGCAGCGCCTGCTGCTCGGCGCCTTGCGCGCGCGCCTCCAGGCCCTGGGCGCGGCGTTCATCCTCGCCGGACGCCATGGCCGCGAAGCCGCCGAAGAAGCCGCGATCGCGCGGGTCGGCCGCGTTCTGCGTCTGCGACGCGCAGCCGGCCAGCATCAGCAGGACCAGCAGGCGCCTCATGCCGCGGGCGCCGACTGCAACGCGCGCGCCAGGCGATCGGCACTTTCGCGCAGGCGCTCGCGGCTGGCGGCCACGCGATCGGCCTCGGCCGACAATTGCCGGCCGCCGCCCTGCGCGGCATCGGCGCGCATCGCGGCTTCGGCCTGGCGGGCCTGGTCCTCGTTCTTGCGGATCAGGTCCAGGTCCTCGCGCGCGGTCGCGATCTCGCGGCGCAGCGCCGACGCATCGGTTTCGCGCGCGCGCACGCGGCGATTGAGTTCGGCCAGGCGGCGTTCGTTCTCCTCCGCCACCTGGTCGGCCACCGCGGCGGTGCGGGCCAGGCTGGCACTTTCGCGCTGCGCCGATTCGATGCGCGACCCGGCGGCCTCCTCGCGGCTGGCGAAGCGCTGGTTGCGCTCGGCCATATAGTAGCCGGCGCCGCCGCCCAGCGCAGCACCTGCCAGCAGGCCGATGCCGGCGCCGGTCGCGGCCGAGCCGCCGCGGTTACGGCCACTGGAGGCGCCGGCGCCGATCAAGGCGCCCAGCAGCGCGCCGGCCAGCGCCCCGGTCACGGCACCGGTGCCCACGGTTTCGTTGTAGCGTTCCGAACCCTGCCGCAGCGCGCGCTGCGATGGCGTCAGGTTCTCGCTGGACGCGCCATTGGCGCAGGCGCCAAGCCCGACGGCACCCGCCAGCAGCAGCGCCAGCGCCCGGAACCGCAATCCTGAAAACACGGCAAACACGTCCGACCTCCTGTCACGACGCAACCCTGACCGCCGATCATGTCGGGAGCTTGGCGGTCAATTGCCAGGGCAGGCCAGCTGGTATCGCCACACCGTGGTGGCACCGCGGCCGATCACCTCGACCTCGACCACATAGGCGTCCGGGCCGCTGCCGGTGGGGCGCCAGTTGAAGCCGATCTCGCCGGTGCCGGGCACCGGGCCGCCAGTGGTCGCGACCAGCCGGCCGCGATAGTACACGTTGATCTCGTCGGGCTCGACGCGGGTGTTGTAGCGCAGCCGCACCGGCCCCGGCGTCGGCCCCAGGTAGTGCCGCGTGCGCGTGACACCCCGCCCACCCGACTGGGTTTCCTCGTTGCAGGGCTGCGCATCGGGCGGGCGCTGTGGCGGCGGGTCGGGCCGCGGCGGCGGAGGGGGTGGCGGAGGCGGCGGGGGAGGCGGCGGGGGAGGTGGAGGCGGCGGCTCCGGCCGCGGCGGCGGGGGTGGCGGCGGCGGCGGAGGCGCCTCGGGCAGCGGGCATTCGGCCTGGCGCAGGCCGCGTTCGCCGCGCAGCCGCGACAGCTCCTCGGCCAGTTGCCGGCCGCGTTCCTCCTCGTCCAGCAGCCGGCGCAGCGAATCGAGCTCGCCGGGCTGCACCTGGCACATGCTGGCGGCTGGCGCGAACCACGGGCGCCACAGCGGCGCGCTGGCCCAGGCCACGCCCGCCAGCAGCAGCAGCGCGCCGGCGGTGACCGCCACGGGGACGGTGGGGAAGGGTTTTTCGCGCGCGGTCATGGCGGCGGCCAGTTGAAGTCCATGGCGATGCGGCTTTGCCCGGCCGCCAGCGTGCCGGTGGCGGTGCGGTCGGGCTGGCCTTCGATCTTCAGCGTCACGCGATAGGGCGAGCTGGCCGGCCCGCCGGCGTTGCGCGCGAAGTTGGTGACTTCGATGCGGTAGCGCCCGTTCGGCATGTTCGGGCCGAACGAGATGTTCTCGATCGGCGTGGTGGTGGTCGGCTCGCCGGTGCGGTTGCGGTCGATGTCCAGCGTGCCGCCGCAGGCGGTGCGCCGGTCGAACCAGATCTTTCCGCCATCGGGGCAGATCACGGCCAGGTCAAGGTCGTTGCGGTCGTCCCAGGCCAGGATGATCTGCACGCGCCCGGTGCGCGCGCCTTCGCGCTGGGCGCGCTGCGCGTCCTCGGCGGCGCGCGGTGGCGGGGTTTCGGTGCGTGGCTGGGGTGCTGCCGGGGCGCGCGGCGCCGGGCCGCAGGCCAGCCGCCGCGCCCCCAGTTCCTGGCGCAGCCGGCCGAGTTCGCTGCGCAGCGCCGATTCCTGCTGCGCGGCGGCCCGCCGCTCGTCCAGCAGCCCGGATTCCGCCGGCGCCACCACGCAGATCGGCGGGCTGGACCAGAACCAGCGGAACGGATCGAACAGCAGCAGCAGGATCAGCAGCAGCAGAAGCAGCGCCAGCAGCGCCGCCCACAGCCAGCGCAGGCTGCGCGGCGGCGGCGGGGGCGGAGGTGGTGCCACCGGCGGCGCGGGGGGCGGCGGCGGCGCGGCCTGCGGTGGCGGCGGGGCGGGGCGTGCCACCTCGCGGATCAGCGCCTCGGGCTCCAGCGACCGCCCGCCCGCCTCGTGGCCCCAGGCCAGCAGCACGGGCTGGCCGGCGCGCACGCGCACGAAATCGGGGCCCGGGATCTTCAAGGCCAGCGTCAGCACTTCGGCCAGGGCGCGATCGGCCGGCTGGTTCGATCGTGCCAGGCCCGCGGCCTCGGCCCGGATATCGGCGATCAGGGCGGAGAGGTCGGCTTCCGCCTTGCCGCGCTCGGCCTCGCCCAGGGCGGCCAGCGCAAGCGCCGCGCCCTCGCCCGGCGCGAACCAGTCGATCCGCCCGGTATCGGCGCTGGCGGCGGGTTCGGCGAACAGATCGGCGTGCCGCGCGCCGCGCGCGCGCCGCAGATAGGCATCGATCTGGGCCCACAGTGCGTACAGCGGCTGCCCGGCCGAGACCAGCGGCGTCAGCTCTCGGAACAGCGTGGTGTCGAGCAGGGTGCCGGGCATGGCGGGCTGGCGTCTAGCCGGGCGCCGGACGGGCGGGTGGCGCGGCTTCCGAGGGCGGCGTGGCTGGCGCGCCAGGTGCCGGCGCAGCCGGCGCGCCGGGTGGCGGTGCGGCTGGTGCGGCTGGCGTGCCCGGTGCCGGCGGGGCCACCGGCGTGGCGCTGGGCGGCGGCGGCGGCGCGCCGGCGGTGCAGGCATCGGCCTGCGGCGTCACCGCGGCCCCCGCCTGGCCCAGGAATGCCGCCAGGTCCTCGGCCTTCTGCGAGTAGTTCACCCGGTCGGCGGCGCCATCGGCGCGGCGCACGAAGGTGTTCACGCCCACCACGCGGCCGCACCGGTCCACCAGCGGCCCGCCCGAATTGCCCGGCGACACCGACGCGGTGTGCGCGATCACGCTCATGCCGGTCGGGCCCTGCTGCACCGTGCTGATGGTGCCCGTGGTCAGCACCAGTTCCGGCACGCGCGAGGTATCGCCGCGGCGCAGCGCCTCGAAATTCGCGTCCGCCTGGATCACGTGGCCGGGGAAGCCGCTGGCCACCACTTCGGAAAGCCGCTCCGGCGTGTTGGCCAGCGCCAGCGGCTGCACCGGCGTGGGCGGGGCAACGCGCAGCAGGGTGTAGTCGGGGCTGAACGGCTCCGGTGCCTCGGTGCCTTGCGCGGTGGAGCCGACCAGCTGCGCCTCGACCGCGCGGCCGAAGGCCTTGTTGAACACCAGGATGGTGCCGCCGTTATGCGCCATGGCGGTGACATGCGCGTTGGTCGCGACCAGGTCGGGCGCGATGAAGAAGCCGGTGCCGATGCCGAATCCGCCGCCGCCGCCACCGGCCTGCGGCGCCTGCGGGTTCTGCGCCGGGCGCGAGATGATCAGCACCGTGGCCTGTTCCAGCAGCTGCGCCAGCGTGCCGCGGAACGGCTCGCGCGGCTGCTGCGGCGCCTGGCCCTGCTGGGTGGGCTGGCCCGGCTGGCCGGGCTGCGGCGGCGGCTGCGCGGGTTGGCCAGGCTGCGGCGGCTGGCCGGGCGGCGAGGGCACCGGCACCGACGAAGGCGGCACCGGCTCGCGCCCCGGCAGCAGCGGCGTGCGGGGCGCGGCCTGGCCCGGCTGCAGCGGCCCCGGCGTCAGCGGCCCTTCCGGCCGGCAGATATTGCCTTCCAGCGCCTGGCGCGCGCGCGCGATTTCCTGCTGCAGCGCTTCGTTGGTCTGGCGCTGCAGCTCGATCTGCGCACGCGTCTGCGCATCGTCCAGCAGTTGCGCATTGAGCTGCGTGGGGCCGCGGTCGATCAGCCGCCAGGCCAGCAGGGCGCCCAGCATCAGGAACAGGATGGCGATCAGCAGACCGGCGGGCAGCAGCCACCACTGCCCGCCGCCGGACGCGCCGGCCGCGGCCGGCGGCGGAGGGGGTGGCGCGGGCGGCGGCATTGCTGGGGTGGGCGGGGGTGGGGGCGCTGCGGCGGCCGGGCGCGGCGGGCCGCCGGCGGCCAGTTGCGGCCCGGCGACCGCGCCGAAGAACGATGGCCCGGCCGCGGCCAGTCCGGCGGCATAGCGCCCCACCACCGCGCGCAACTGCTCGGCCAGGCCCGCTTCGCTGCCGCCCTTGCCGCGCGGCGCCAGGCCCCAGCCCACCAGGATCGGGCGGCCATCGATCACCAGCACGTTGTCGGGGTCGGCCAGCACCAGCGCGCGGCGCAGCAGCGGGCCCGATTCGGGGTCGTCCAGCACCGGCGCCAGCGCGCCCAGCACGCGCGAGAGCGTGGCCTCGGCCTCGCTGCGCATGGCGGGCGACAGCACCGACAGCGCCTGCGGTTCGCTGTTGCCCTCGCTGTACCAGGCCACGGTGGGCGTGGCCGGCGCGGCCTGGTTGTTGGCGTCGGCGCGGCCCTGCACCGGCTCGGCAAACAGTTTCTCGGCGCCGGGCACGCGGGCGCGGATGGCGGCCACCAGGCGTTCGTACTGGCCGATCACCGGGGCATTGCCCAGCATCACGGTGTCGAGGCCGGAAAGGTCGGTCTTGGCCAGGAAGCGCGGCGCCATGCGTCACACTCTCTCGTGCGATTGGGGCACGCGCGGGGCGCCCTGGTGGAGGATCGATGGCCCGAACGATAGGACGGTCATTCGGCGGCGCCAATCAGCGCTTCGGAATCCCCGGAAGAAGCGGCACGAAACGCACGGGGTGGAGTTTCACCCGCTCGATTTTCGGCCCCTGCCGGGTGACGCGCCACAGCCATTCCTCGCCCGGCGATTCCGCCACCGGCAGCACCATCACCCCGCCTTCGGGCGACAGTTGCGCCAGCAGCGCCGGGGGTGGCGCCAGCGTGGCGGCGGCGGTCACCATGATGCGATCGAACGGGGCCGCTTCCGGCCAGCCCAGCATGCCATCGGCGATGCGGTATTCCACGTTGCCGATGCCGAGCGCCTGCAGCGTGTCGCGCGCGGCGCGCGACAGCGCGGCGTGGCGTTCCACCGTGAACACGGTGGCGGCAAGCCTGGCCAGGATCGCCGCCTGATAGCCGCTGCCGGTGCCGATCTCCAGCACGCGGTGCGCGGCCTGCACGTCAAGCGCGTGCGTCATTGCCGCCACCACGGTGGGCTGGCTGATGGTCTGGCCGGCGGCCAGCGGCACCGCTTCGTCGGCATGCGCGCGATCGGCGAAGTGGTCGGGCACGAAGCTTTTCCGCGGCACGGACGCCATGGCGGCCAGCACCGCTTCGCCGGCGGCGTTCTCGGCGCGCAGTTTGGCGATCAGGCGGGCCAGGTTGGGGTCGGCGGTCAAAACGGCCGCCTGGCCCGCATGGCGGCGGCCAGCGTGCCGTCGTCCAGCCGCTCCAGCTCGCCGCCCACCGGCACGCCATGCGCCACGCGCGAAACCGCAACCCCCAGCGGCTTCAGCCGCTCGGTCAGCCAGTGCGCGGTGGCCTGGCCATCCACCGTGGCGCCGGTGGCAATGATCGCCTCGCGCACCACGCCCGCGGCCACGCGGCGCAGCAGCGCCGGCAGGTTGAGGTCGTCGGGCCCGGTGCCGCCGATCGCGCTCAGGCTGCCGCCCAGCACGTGGTAGCTGCCGCGATGCGCGCCCGCGCGCTCCAGCGCCCACAGGTCGGCCACACCTTCCACCACGCAGACCAGCGCCTGGTCGCGCCTTGGATCGGCGCAAATGCTGCACGGGTCGGCACTGTCCAGGTTGCCGCACACGCCGCAGGGGCGCACCGCGGCGGCGGCGTCGCGCAGCGCCGTTTCCAGGGGCGTCATCAGCGTGTCCTTGCGGGTCAGCAGCCGCAGTGCCGCGCGCCGCGCGGATGCCGGGCCAAGCCCCGGCAGGCGGGCCAGCAGGCCGATCAGGCGGGCGAGTTCCGGCCCCAAGGGCTGTGGCCTACATGCCGGGCAGCTTCAGCCCCGCCGGCAGTTGCAGCCCGCCCGTCACCTTCTGCATCTCCTCGGCCATCGTCGCCTCGATTTTGACGCGCGCATCGTTCAGCGCGGCGACCACCAGGTCCTCCAGCACCTCGATCTCGTTGGGATCGACCAGCGACTTGTCGATCTTCACGCGCTTCACCTCGCCCTTGCCGGTCAGCGTGGCCTGCACCAGGCCGGCGCCGGCCTGGCCGGAAATCTCCATGCTGGCCAGGCGGTCCTGCATCTCGGCCATGCGGGCCTGCATGCCCTGGGCCTGCTTCAGCATGCTGGAAAGGTTCTTCATGGCGCGTCCTCGGGTTCGGAATCGTCGATGGGGATGTCGTCGAAGATTTCTGGGGGAAAGGGGTCGCTTTCCGGCGTGCCGAAGTCGGGCGCATCGGTGGCGGCGCCGTCGGGCGGGGGCGCGGCCTTGGCATCGGCGCGCAGCACATCGATCGCCGCACCCGGGAAGGTGGCGAGGATGGCGGCGACCGTGGGATGCGCCGCGATGCGCGCGCGCAGCGCCTGGTGCTGCGCCGCACCCTGCTGGTTCAGCGTGTCGGCGCCGGCGCCGGTGCCGATGGCAACCGTCCAGCGGAGCCCGGTGGCATCGCCCAGCAGCGCGCCCAGGCGGGGCGCCAGGTCGCGGGGTGCGCCGACGGCGGGGCGGAATTCCAGCAGGCCGGGTTCCAGCCGCAGCAGGTGCACGGCGTTGGCGATCTGGCTGGCCAGCAGCGGTTCGTTGCGCGCCAGTGCCAGAGCATGGATCGCGCCCAGGTCGCGCGGCAGGTTTGCCGCCACTGGCGCGGCCGTGGGCGCGGGCGCCGCCGCGACCACCGGCGCGCCGCCGGCCACCGCGCGCATGCCGCCGCCCGAGGGCGAAGGGGCCGGCGTCGGCTTCGCGGCCGAGGCACCACTGCCCAGCGCGCGCACCAGGTCGGCGGGCGACGGCAGGTCAGAGGCATGCGCCAGCCGGATCAGCACCATCTCGGCCGCGGCGCGCCGGTCCGACGCGTCCTTCACCTCCGAAAAACCCTTGAGCAGCATCTGCCAGGCACGCGCCAGCGCCGGCACCGGCAGCGCCGTGGCGAGCTCCTGGCCGCGCGTGCGCTCGGCCTCGGGCAGGCCGGGCTTTTCCGCCTCGCGCGGCTCGACGCGGAACAACGTCACCATGTGGGTCAGCGCCAGCAGGTCCTCGATCACCGTCAGCGGATCGGCCCCCGCATCGTGCTGGGCGGCGAATTTCTGCAGCGCCGCGGGCAGGCGGCCATGCATCACGTCGGCGAACAGGTCGAACACCGCGATGCGGTCGGCCAGGCCCAGCATGGCGCGCACTGAATCGGCCGTGACCGGCGCAGCATCCTCGGCCGCGGCGATCGCCTGGTCGAGCAACGACAGCCCGTCGCGCACCGACCCATCGGCAGCGCGCGCGATCATGGCGATGGCGGCATCCTCGACCGCGATGCCTTCCTTGGCCGCGATCGCGGCATAGTGCCGGGCCAGCGTTTCCTGCGGCACCCGGCGCAGGTCGAAGCGCTGGCAGCGGCTGAGGACCGTGACCGGCACCTTGCGGATCTCGGTGGTGGCGAACACGAATTTCTGGTGCGGCGGCGGTTCTTCCAGCGTCTTCAACAGCGCGTTGAAGGCCGACTTGGACAGCATGTGGACCTCGTCCACGATCGTGACCTTGTAGCGCGCGGCGACGGGGCGGTAGCGGGCCCCTTCGATGATCTCGCGCACGTCATCGACGCCGGTCTTGCTGGCGGCGTCCATCTCGATGATGTCGGGGTGGCGGTCGTCCAGGATGGCGCGGCAATTGGCGCACACGCCGCAGGGGCTGATGGTGGGCTGGTCCTGCGTGCCATCGGCGCCCAGGCAGTTCAGCGCGCGGGCCAGGATGCGCGCCGTGGTGGTCTTGCCCACGCCGCGCACCCCCGTGAGCATCCAGGCATGCGCGATGCGGCCCTGGTCGAAGGCGCGGGTCAGCACGCGCTTCAAACCCTCCTGGCCGATCAGCGAGTCGAAATTCTCCGGCCGGTACTTGCGCGCGAGCACGCGATAGGCGGTGACCCTGGCGGGTCCCTCCGGCGCGGGTTCGGCGACGCCCGCGAACAGACCCGGCCCGTCAGCTGGCGGTGGCACTGGCTCGGGTTCGGCGCCGAACAGGTCGGGCAAGAGGGCGTGCGTCCCTTTGGTTGCAGGGTGGGCGGCCTGGCTGAAGGGTGGGAGGCTGGCAAACGACCCGGGCCGGAACTCGTTGCGGCTGCTTCCTTCCGGACCTGACCGGGTTGGCGAGGAGCCCGTCCGCCACCAACCTCCCGGCAGTGTCTTAACACGCCCAGCCCCGGTTGCCGCAACCCGGGCGCCGTGCGAGTTACGAGGCCAGAAATGTTTCCCGCCACGCGACCCAATGCCTATACCGGCAGCCCGCTCGATCGTGCCGCGCACCGGCGCGACGATGCCGCCTGGATGGCGGCGGCGGAGGCCGATCCGGGCGCCTTGTTCGCCCCCGTATGGCGCGCCAAAAGCCTGCTGGCCGATGTGCCCAGCGGCAAGCCGGAAGCCGTGCTGCTGCAGGGCATCCTGGCCAAGGCGCTGCGCGAGGTGGCCGACGCGCACGCCTTCCTGGGGTTGCTTGCCGAGCGTCCCGTGTTCGCGCTCGACCTGTCGACCATCGAGGAGCCCGCGCCGATCCTGTCGGACCCGCGCCACAGCTTCGCCGACCTGCGCGCCGTGGCCGGGCTGTTGCCGCCAGGCGAGGCCGCGATCCTGGCGCATGCGCGGGGCCTGATGCACTGGCGCACGCGCCACCGGTTCTGCGGCGTGTGCGGCGCCGGCTGCGAGCCGCGCAGCGCCGGCACCGTGATGGTGTGCACGTCCTGCAACGCGCAGCATTTCCCGCGCACCGATCCGGCCGTGATCATGCTGGTGCACAACGGCGACCGCGCGCTGCTGGGCCACAACCACCGCTTTCCGCTGGTGAAGATGTATTCCACGCTGGCCGGCTTCGTCGAACCCGGCGAAAGTTTTGAGGAAGCGGTGGCCCGCGAGGTGTTCGAGGAATCGGGCGTGCGCGTCGGCCGCGTGACGTATCACTCAAGCCAGCCCTGGCCGTTCCCCAGCTCGATCATGATCGGCTTCCACGCCGAGGCGACAAGTGAGGCGATCACGATCGACGAGGGCGAGCTGAAGGACGCGCAGTGGTTCAACAAGGCGCAACTGCGCGACCCCGCCAGCCTGGGCATCCAGTTGCCGCGCGTGGACAGCATCGCGCGCCGGCTGATCGAGGACTGGCTCAATCCGTGAAACGGCAGTCCCCCGTGTTGCTTGGCCCCATGCTGGTTGGCATCACGGCGCTGGCAGCCTGCGCTTCCGCCGGTCCCGAGGCCGATGCCCAGACCCAGGCGCGCTGCCGCACCGAGGCCCGGATGCGCGCGGCGGCCTTGCCGCCACGCCAGCCTGCTGGCATGCCGGCCGCCTCGGCCCTGGCCAGCGAGCAGGAGTTCTATCGCCAGTGCATCGCCTCGCCGCTTCCCTGATCGTGCTGCTGGCGCTGGCCGGCTGCGGCGGCGCGCCGCGCCCGCCGGAGGACCCGGCCGTGGCCGAGTGCCGGCGCGAAACCCGCGATGCGCCGGAGGTGCGCGCGGTGTTCCGCCGCCAGCGCCCGGAGGATGACGGATCGTGGCTGCAGAACGAACTGCGCGTGGCCCAGGCGCCGCTGATCCGGTCGTGCCTGGCGCGACGGGGCGTGACCGAGTACGGCGTGCAGCCGCCGGCGCGGTGAGCGGGTCGGGCGCGGTGCAGCGCCCTCACCCTGTCCCTCTCCCATTGCATGGGAGAGGGGACCGCGGCCCCGCCACCCGACAATGCCCGGCGAGGAGTCGGGTGCTGCAACAGGGTCCCCTCTCCCATGCAATGGGAGAGGGACAGGGTGAGGGCCTGCCCCGCACCGACCCACCCCACCCCCAGCCACCACCCCAGCACCCTACCGATAGACCGCCTTGTCGAAGCGCCGGTGCAGCCACAGCCACTCGGCGGGGCGGTCGCGCACCCAGCGTTCCAGCGTGGCGTTGATCGCGGCCGTCATGGCCTCGATGTCGGCCTGGCGGTCGCCGGTGGCGGGCAGCTTCAGCGGCGGCTCGGCGACGGCGCGGAACTTTCCCGGCCCCTGGCGCAGGACGCGGCCGGGAATCACGGGGGCGTTGAAGCGCAGCGCCAGCTGCGCCGCCGCCGGCGCGGTCATGGCGGGGCGGCCGAACAGCGGCACGGCGATGCCGTCATTCATCTTCTGGTCCACCAGCATGCCCAGCGTGCCGCCGCCGCGCAGATGCTGCAGCGCGCCGCGCGCCCCCGCGGCACCCTTGGCGAACAGCGGCATCGGCGTGCCGGCCTGCGCCTCGGCCCGGAAGCGGCGCAGCATGGCGTCGATGTGTGGATTGCCGACGGCGCGATAGACCACGGCGAAGGGCCGGCCGACCGACGCCGCCGCCTGCTGCAGCACCTCCCAGTTGGCGATGTGGGCGGACACCATGACCAGCGGCCTGCCCTTTGGCACGGCCCGCATGTGCCCGCCATCATCGACGCTGCAGGACAGCCGCGCCAGGTTGGGCAGCTCGGCCACGGTGCGCCCCAGATTGTCCCACATCGCGCGCACCGTGGCGGCGCGGAACGCGGCATCGCGATCGGGGAAGGCGATCTCCAGGTTGCGGTGCGCGATGCGGCTGACCGGCAGGCGGGGGCCGATCAGGCGCGCCGCCGCACCACCCAGGTTGCTGGCGCGCACCGGCCCCAGCGCGCGGCACAGCGCGAACACCGCGCCCGCCAGCCCCGCCTCGATCCGCCAGCGCAGCCGGGTGGAAAAGGGTGCCGTCATCCCTCCGCGACGACGGGCGAGGCGATCGGCGCTGGCGGGGGTTCGATCGGTGGGTCAAGCGGCGGCGGCGCGGGCGGCGCGAAGCGGCCGGGGAACAGCGGCGCCAGCAGCGCGTGCAGCGCCGCTTCGTCGGTCCAGGCCAGCGACGCGCCCACCACGATCACCTTGGACTGCCAGGCCGGCGGCAGCCGCACATGGTCCTTCGGCGTGCACACCAGCTGCGCGCGCAAGGCGGCGGCGTCCCTGGCCAGCACCTCCAGGTCGCCTTCGTCGAACGGGTAGTGGTCGGCGAAGGTCTCGCGGCCCACCAGGATGGCGCCGGCCTCGGTCATGGTATCGAAGAACTTCTGGGGATTGGCGATGCCGGCGAAGGCCAGCACGGGGCGGCCGGCGACCGCGTCGGCGCCCTCGGCCGGCACCAGGCGGGCGCCAAGCACCGGCAGCGCGGGCGACAGCAGCGCGGCCACGCCGGCCTCGTCCTTGCCGATCAGCACCGCGGCCTGGCAGCGCGCGGCGCCAACGGCAACGGGCTCGCGCAGCGGGCCCGCGGGAATCACCAGGCCATTGCCGAAGCCATAGGTGCCATCGACCACCAGCAGCGACAGGGTCTTGGTGAGCGTCGGGCTTTGCAGCCCGTCATCCAGCACCAGCGCCTCGGCCCCCGCGCCCACGGCAAGGCGGGCCGATGCGCCGCGATCGTGGGAAATCCAGGTGGGGGCGATGCGGGCCAGCAGCAGCGCCTCGTCGCCAACCGTCGCGCTGTCGTGCTGGGCGGGATCGACGCGCAGCGGGCCCTTCTGCGTGCCGCCATAGCCGCTGCACAGCAGGTGGGCGGCGATGCCGCGGCGGATCAGGCGGGTGGCGATGTCCATCGCCACCGTGGTCTTGCCGGCGCCCCCCGCCACCACGTTGCCGCAGCAGATCACCGGGATGGGCGCGGTGAAGCCCGGGCGCGTCAGCCGCTTTGCGGTCTGCCGTTCGTAGATGCGCGCGATCGGCGCCAGCACCCTGGGCCAGGGGCCACGGCCGTGCCGCCAGAAATCCGGCGCCCGCAATCGCACCTCGTGAAGTCTCCCTTCTTCATGCCGCCGGCCCGGCTGCGGGCATTGGCGGAGACGTGGCCGCCGGGAGCAAAGGTCGAAGCGCATCCATCACGCGCTCCAGCACCCGGTCCTGCTCGGCGGCGAGGCTGATCGCCGCCGCCCCCATTGTCGCCATCCCGGGGCCATCATTCAACACATCCGTGAGGGTGGCGCCCAGAGCCGTCTCATTTTCGAGATTTCGCGCCGCGCCAGCACGCAGCAGCGCCTGGGCGATCGCGGTGAAATTCTGCATGCGCGGGCCGAACAGCACGGCGCGGCCCAGCCGCGCGGGTTCCAGCGGATTCTGCCCGCCGCCGGGCGGCAGCAGGCTTTTGCCCATCACCGCCACCGGTGCCAGGCGATACAGCAGGCCAAGCTCGCCCATGGTGTCGGCCAGCCAGATTTTTATGCCCGGGCGCGGATCCTCGCCGGCTGCGCGGCGCGCAATGGCAGCGCCCTGCCCGGCCAGTTCATCGGCGATAGCGGCGCCGCGATCGGGATGGCGCGGCACGATGATGGTGAGCAACTCCGGATGCGCCTGGGCCACCGTGCGGTGCGCAGCGGCGGCCAAAACCTCGTCGCCAGGATGCGTGCTGGCCATCACCCAGGCGGGGCGCTGCCCGATCATCGCCGAGAGCCGCGCGTGTTCCGCGGGATCAGCGGGCAAGGGTGGCGCCGACCATTTCAGGTTCCCCGGCACGCTGGGATTGGCGCCAAGCTCGGCCAGGCGGGCCGCGTCGTCCTGCGATTGCGCCAGCACGCGGGTGAAGGTGGAAAACACCTCGCGCGCGAAGCCGGGCACCTTGCGCCAGCGCCCGGCGCTGCGCGCGCTGATCCGCGCGTTCACCAGCGCGGCGGGAATTTTCCGCGCGCGCAGGCCGGCCAGCAGGTTGGGCCACAGCTCGCTTTCCACGAACAGGGCCAGGTCCGGCCGCCAGTGGTCCAGGAACGCCTCGGCGAAGGCGGGGCTGTCCAGCGGCACGAACTGGTGCGCCACCAGCGGCTCGTTCGGCAGCGCACCGGAATGTTCGGGCGCCGCGTCCTCGCCGCCCAGGCGCTTCGCCAGCAGGGCGGCCGAGGTCGCGGTGCCGCTGGTCAGCAGCACGCCAAGACCCGGATGTTCGGCGCGCAACGCCTCGATCAGCGGCACCACCGAGGCAGTCTCGCCGACCGAGGCGCCATGCACCCACACGAGTGCTCCGTCTGGTCGCGGCAGGCCAGGCACGCCGCGGCGCTCGCCCAGGCGGGCGGAAAACTCCTTGCCCTGGCCGGCGCGGTGCGCAAGCCACAGCGGCAGCACCGGCGTGGCGGCGGACGCCGCGGCGCGCCACAGGAAGCCCGCCAGGCTCATTGCGGCACCAAGTCCAGCAGCCGGTCGGCACTGTCGCAGCAGGCGGTCAGCGCCGCGGTGACCTGCGCCAGGGCCAGCGCGGCATCGGCATCGCGCGGCACGCGGATCGGGTCGGCCAGCACCACCGCGCCGCGGGCGAAGGGCAGCGGGATCATGGTGCGGTCCCATGATCGCAGCCTTCGATGACGCGCGGTGGCGGCGCCCACGCAGACGATGGCGCGCCCCGAAAGCTGCGCCAGCGCCACCACGCCAGGCTGGGCCACGCGGCGCGGCCCCTGCGGCCCATCGGGCGTGATCGCCACCGCCTCGCCGCGTGCAAGCGCCGCCAGCAGGCCGCGCAGGCCCGCCGCACCCCCGCGCGTGGAAGACCCCGCGATCGAGGCCAGGCCGAAATGCCCGATCACGCGCGCGACCAGCCGGCCATCGCGGTGGCCGGAGATGATGACGTTCACCTTCATGCGGGGGAATTGCGGCTGCGCGCCCAGCGCGTGGCCGGCCAGCAGCGGCAGGCGTTCGTGCCAGAAGGCCAGGATGAACGGCTCGCGCGCCGCCCACGGCGTGCGCGCGGCCGCGAGGTTCACCATGGTCCAGCGCGTGCTGGCATGGGCCAGGCGCAGCCACAGCGCCAGCGCCCAGGCCGCGACCGCCTGCGCCGTCGGATGCTTCATGAGCCGTTTCAGCATTGTTGCGCCGTTAGCACGGAGTTTCCGCGCCGGGCAAAAAGCAGGCGCTACCGCTTCAACGACGCCAGCAGCGCCGCCACGCGCCCCTTCAGCCCCGGCGAGGCCAGGATCGCCGCGTGCTCATCGGCCATGCGCGCAAGCTTATGCTCCGGCAGGCCAGGCGCCCAGGCGATGGCGTTCAGGCTGCGCTTGCTGTGCGCGATGCCCTCGGGCACCAGGGCCGCGATGCGCGCAGCGATGCCGGCCACCGTGGCGTCCAGCGCCTCGGGTGCGACCACGTGGTTGTAGAGGCCGCAGCGCAGGCACTCCTCGGGCGAAAGCGGTGCCGCCGTCAGCATCAGTTCCTTGGCCTTCTTCAACCCCATGGCCGCGACCATGGCGGCGTAGAAACTGGCGCGGAACGGCACGCCCATGCGGTTGGCGGTCATGGTGGCGGTGGCGGCCGGCGTGGCCACCGTGATGTCGGCCACCATCGCCAGCAGCATGCCGCCTGCCAGCACCGGCGCGTGGATGGCGGCGATCACCGGCAAGGGCGTGTCACGCACCGTGGCGACCATGCGGAAATAGGGTTCGTCGTCATGGTCCTGCACGCCGTGATCGGCCATCTCGGCCAGGTCATGGCCGGCCGACCAGATTTTTGCGCCCGGATTGGCGCGCAGCACGATGGCGCGGGCGCCTTGCTGCTCGGCGCGGAAAATGCCGTCGCGCACGGCGTTGGAAAGGGCGGCGTCGAATGCGTTGCGCTTCTGGTCACGGTCGAGCGTGATGGTGGCGGTGGCGGCATCAAGCGCGTAGCGGGCTGTCATGGCCCCAGCATAGCGGGGGCGTGCGGAAAGTCAGGCCGCGAGCTTCGTGTCCGCCGCCGCGATCGGCACCAGGTTGCCCACGAACATTTCCGCGCAGCGCCGCCACGAGTATTTTTCGGCATGCGCGCGGGCGGCGGCGCGGGAGAGCGTGAGCGCCTTCAGGCAGGCGGTGCGAAGGTCGGGATCAAGGGCTGCGGCGTCGGTCGCCGCGCCCACCACGTCGCGCGGGCCGGTGACCGGATAGGCGGCCACGGGCGTGCCGCAGGCCATCGCTTCCAGCAGCACCAGGCCGAACGTATCGGTCAGGCTGGGGAACACGAACACATCGGCGGCGGCATAGGCGTGGGCCAGCTCCTCGCCGAACTTGGCGCCCAGGAAATGCGCGCGCGGAAACTTCTTCTGCAGGCCCGCCATGGCCGGGCCATCGCCCACCACCACCTTCGATCCGGGCAGGTCGAGCGCCAGGAACGCCTCGATGTTCTTTTCCACGGCGACGCGGCCGACATAGGCGAAGACGGGGCGCGGCAGGCCAAGGTCGGCGCCCGCGATCGGCCGGAACAGTTCCAGGTCCACGCCACGGGTCCAGGTCTTGATGGTGCGGAAGCGCTTCGCGACCAGTTCATCGAACAGCGAGGGTGTGGCCACCATCACGCCCGAACTGGCGCGGTGGAACCAGCGCAACGCGCCCCAGGTGGCGCGTTCCGGCACGTACATGCGGGCCTTCAGGTATTCCGGGAACTTGGTCGCGTAGCATGACGTGAACGGCCAGCCCCGCTTCACGCACAGCCTGCGCATCGCCACCCCGATCGGGCCTTCGGTCGCCAGGTGCACGGCATCGGGCGCGAAATCATCGACCATGCGGGCCAGCCTGCGGCCGGGCAGCACCGCCAGGCGCAGGCCCGGTTCGCTGGGCGCCTTGACGGTGCGGAAGCGGTTCGGGCCGATCACCTCGACCACGTGGCCCATCAGGATCAGCTCGGCCTGCAGCGTGGCCAGCGTGCGCACCACACCGTTCACCTGGGGCGCCCAGGCGTCGGTCGCGATCAGGATGCGCATCGCCCTATGCCGCTGCCAGCGCGGCCGCCGGCGCGGGGCGTTCGAAGAAACTGAGCCGGTTCAGCAGGGCCCAGTCGATCAGCTCCAGCCGGCCATCCATGTGTTCGACCAGCGCGGTGCAGCTTTCCACCCAGTCGCCATCGTTCACGTACAGCACGCCGTTCACCTGGCGCATCTCGGCGTGGTGGATGTGGCCGCACACCACGCCGTCGAAGCCGCGGGATTTCGCTTCGTGCGCGAGGGCGGTTTCGAACCGGTCGATCGCCTTGACCGCTTCCTTCACCTGGCGCTTCAGCCAGGCGGACAGCGACCAGTACGGATAGCCCAGCCGGCGGCGGCCGGCATTGAACCAGCGGTTCACCACCAGCGCCGCCGTATAGGCCCAGTCGCCCAGCAGGGCCAGGAACTTGGCGTAGCGCACCACGCTGTCGAAGGCGTCGCCGTGGGTTACCAGCAACCGGCGGCCATCGGCGGTTTCGTGCACGGCTTCCGCGCGCAGCCGCACGCCGGCCATGTCCATCGGCATCCAGGTGCGGAACAGCTCGTCGTGGTTGCCGGGGATGTAGGTGACCTCGGTGCCGTGGCGCGCCTTGCGCAGGATCAGGCGCAGGATCTCGTCGTGTGCTGCGTCCCAGTACCATGATTTCCTGAGCCGCCAGCCATCGACCACGTCACCGACCAGGTAAAGTCGCGTGCTGTCGGTGCGTCGCAGGAAATCAAGCAGGAAATCGCTGCGACAACCGCGGGTTCCAAGATGCAGGTCGGAGATGAAGATGGCGCGGTAGCGGCTGATACTCAGCGAGCTGCCGAGAAGCGGGCTGCCGAGAAGCGGGGCATTCATGCGGTTCGCGCCTGCGGCCATTGGGTTCCAGGCGACTCGACCAGGAACCTTGTTGCGGTTGCGGGCGTCCAATACTGTGCGACTTGGTTAACCGGCGTGAAGATTCGATGAAGCCGGCCTGCAAACGATTGTATTTACAAGGTAACGGCCCTGTCATCGTGATGTCACACATGCCGGATATTCTGCATGCTTACGTTCGTACGGTGGCTGTGGTGTTCAACCCGGCCGCAGGCTCCCGCCGGCTGCGCCGGCTGGAGCGCGCGGTGGGCGCGCTGGCCATGGCCGGCATCCGCGCCGAGGTCATGCGCACCGCCGCACCAGGCGACGCGGCCATGATCGCGCGCGCGGCCGCGGCATCGGGCGCGCAGGTGGTCGTGGCGGCCGGTGGCGACGGCACCATCGCGGAAGTGGCCAGCGGCATCGCCGGCACCGGGGCCGCGCTGGCGGTGTGGCCCATGGGCACCGCCAATGTGCTGGCGCATGAATGGGGCCTGCCGTTCCGCAGCGCCGCGTTTGCCGCCATGGTGGCGAACGGCCAGACGCGCCTGCTGCATCCCGGCATCGCCACCTTCGCCGACGGGCGGGAAAGACTTTTCGTGCAGATGCTGGGCGTGGGCTTCGATGCCGCCGTGGTCGCCGCCGTGACGCCCCGCCTGAAGCGTGCCCTGGGCAAGGGCGCCTATGTGGTGCAGTCCGTGCTGCAGGCGTTCCGCGACCGCACCCCCTGGCTCTCCGCGCGGCTGGATGACGCACCGGCCCAGGCCAGCAGCGTGATCGTGACCAAGGGCCGCATGTATGCCGGCCGCTTCACGCTGTCGCCCGCCGCACGGCCGGATCTGGAGCGCTTCCGCGCCGTGCTGTTCAACCGGCGCGGGCTTGCCGCCGTGGCGCTTTACAGCCTGGCGCTGCCGCTGGGGATGCTGCCGCGGGTGCGCTCGGTCAGCGATGCGGCGGCCGGCACGATCAGCATCGATGCGCCCGCCGGCGTCGCCGTGCAGGCGGACGGCGACGCCGCGGGACACACGCCGGTCAGCGTGCGCGACGCGCCACCCATTCCGCTGGTGGTGCCCGCCTGAACCCGGCCTATGCGGTCTGCTGGATCGCGCTCAGCAGCCAGGCACCGCCCGGCGCGCGCAAAAAAGTCCAGAGTTCGGTGACGCGGGTCTTCAGCGCCAGGTCGCCATCGACCACCTGGCCGTCGCTGACCCGGCGCGTCACGTCCAGCAGCGAGAACCGCATCGCCACGGTGGCATAGTCGCGGCCCATCTCGTGCCAGGCCTCGGACAGGTCGCCTGCCTCCAGCACCACATCCGACACCTCGTTGCGCACGCCCTTCGACGCATTGGTGGCCAGGTCATCGGCCAGGTACTGCACCATCTCGGGCGTCGCCAGCGTGCCCAGGGCGCGCAGATCACCGTTCGACCAGGCCGCCTGCACGGCCTTGAGGCTGGCTTCGAAGGCATCGAAATCGGCCTTGTCCAGCGTGATCGCGGGCGCGGCCATGGCCGGCACGCCGGCGGCGCCGCCGATGTCGTAGGCGGGGCGCTGCGGGTCCCCGGCGCCGTACGCCTCGCGGGCATAGGCGCCGCCCGGTGCGGCGGCAGCCGGCTGCGGTTCGGCGCGGCGGCGGAACAGGCGCAGCGCCAGCATCACCAGGCCCGCGACCAGCGCCAGTTGCAGCATCAGGCCCAGCACGCCGGCGAAGCCCGCGCCGCCCAGGCCGCCGAACAGGCCGCCGCCCATCAGCAAGCCGATCAGGCCGGCGCCCAGCGCGCCGCCCAGCAGCCCGGCCATGAACGGGTTGCGCTGCATCCAGGACCCCTGCTGCGCGCCCGGCAGGCCGGCGCGCGACGCGGCCGGCGACGAAACCGGCATGCGCGTGCTCTCGGTCATGCTGCGTTCCACCGGCCGCGCCTGGGTCGGCGCGGTCTGCGTGGTGGGCGGGGGCGAATAGGTGCGGCTGCCGCGGCTGCCCGCGGAGCCGCCGCCGCCCGGCCGCGCCTCGGCCAGGACCGGCGCGAGCGCCAGGGCAACAACAGCGAGAACGGCAAGCATTCCTGCGTGACGGCGCATGGCGCGACCTCCCGGGGACGGTCTTGTTATGCGCGGCTTATAGGGCAGTCGGGCGTTGCGAAGAAAGCCCCTTTGTCCCAGCATCGCGGGGAACCGTCGGGAGACATACAATGCGCTTCATTCCGCTGGCTGCCGCGCTGCTGCTTGCTGCCGCGCCCCTGCACGCAAAAACCTTCCGCATGGCCACGACCAGCGATGCCAGCACGCTGGACCCGCACGCCAACAACGCGTTCAGCACCTACCTGATCACCGGCCAGATCTACGAAAGCCTGACGCGCCGTGCCCCCGACCTGAAGGTCGAGCCGGAACTGGCGCTGCGCTGGGAACAGGTGGAACCGACGCGCTGGCGCTTCTGGCTGCGGGAAGGCGTGCGTTTCCACAACGGCAACACGTTCGACGCCGACGACGTGGTGTTCAGCATCGGCCGCACACTGGCGCCGACCAGCAATTTCGGCATCTACGTCGATACCGTGCTGCGCGCCGAGAAGGTTTCAGACCACGTGGTGGACCTGGTGACCCGCACGCCGGATGCGGTGATCCCCGACAAGCTGACCCGCGTGCTGATGATGGACCGGGAATGGAGCGAGGCGAACAATTCCGCGCGCCCGCAGAACCTGGCGCAGCGCGAGGAGCTGTTCGCGGCGCGCGCCGCCAACGGCACGGGCCCCTTTGTGCTGCGCACGCGCGAGAGCGACGTGCGCACGGTGCTGGTGCGCAATCCCGCCTGGTGGGGTGGTGCCGCCCGCGCCGATGACGTGACCGAGTATCACCACGTGATCATCGCCAGCGACGCCACGCGCATCGCCGCCCTGCGCTCGGGCGAGGTGGACATGGTGCATACCGTGCCGCCGCAGGACGTCGCGACCCTGCAGCGCGAGCCGCGACTGAAGGTGCTGATCGGCCAGGAAAACCGCACCGTGTGGCTGGGCATGGACCAGCAGAGCGCCGAGCTTTCCAGCAGCAACATCAAGGGCCGCAACCCGTTCAAGGATGTGCGCGTGCGCGAGGCGATCGCACTTGCCATCGACGTCGACGCCATCCGCACGCGCACGCTGCGCGGCCAGGCGGTGCCGACCAGCAGCATGTGGACGCAGTTCGTGGTGGGCTACGACGAAGCCTTCGCCGGCCATGCCCGCCCCGACCTCGATCGTGCCAGGCGCCTGCTGGCCGAGGCCGGCTATCCTGACGGCTTCGAGGTGGCGCTGGACTGCCCGGTGGGCGCGTATGACGAAGCCTGCCAGGCGGCGGCGGCCATGCTGGCCCGCGTCAACATCCGCATCCGGCTGGTCACCCAGCCCAACTCGGTGTGGCTGCAGCGCCTGCGCCGCAACGAGGTGAACTTCTTCGGCCTGTCCTGGGGCGTGCCGACCTTCGATGCGCAATACACGCTGCGCGGCATCATGATGACACGCGAGAAGGTGGGCGCCGCATCATGGAACGCCGGCGGCTATTCCAACCCCGAGGTCGATGCGCTGATCGAGCAGGTGATGGCGGAAACCGATGCGGCGAAGCGGGTGGCGCTGATCCATGCCGCGCAGCGCATCCACAATCGCGAATTCGGCCACATCCCGCTGTACCACATCATGATTCCCTGGGCGATGCGCCAGGGGGTCGAGCTGCAGCACCGCGCCGACAACCTGCTGTTCGTGCGCGACGTTGCGGTGAAGTAGGCGATATGCGCAGAATCAGGACTTCTAGAAAGACACTATCGAACTACCGGAGACCAGATTGCGACAACACGAGTTGGATGGCAGAGGAGTCATCAGGGTCAAAATAGTAGCCGCGCGATCTAAGAAATAATTCTATAGCGAGCAGATTGCCTGATGCCCAGGCTCCAGGACCGATTCGTACAACAGAAATAGATTTGGGCGACGACTTATTGTCTATATTGCCAAGTGGAACGACAAGATAGGGCTTAAGAGCCATAGGCGTTTCCTTAAATTCTATATCAACCGGAAATTTCTCATCATATCTTGAAAAGAACCCAAACTTCAAGAGTCGCCACTCTCGCTCGGCTCGGAACTCCCCGCCCTTAATTAATGACAACCCTCGAAATATTAGCCTCCTAGAGAGCTCCTCTAGTTGATGTTTCGATCGAGTATTCTTCTTCGAATCGAGATATCGTGCCGCTGCGTCACTTAATTGACTCAACAACACGTTCCCAAGATTCTGAACAGAATTTGATTCAAACTCATATATGCAACAAGACATTAAAGCATTATTGATATTGGCTACTTTCTGCAAAAAATCAAACGTAAATTCTAATCCGATTCCTTGATGTGGCCCACCGTACATCTGCCACTGCGCGTTATCGTCCAAGCTCTCAGAGAAACAACAGGCGAAAGCAAAGCAGTTATCGAAGTGATGTTGTTGTAAATTGTTAATGAACTTCTCAATCACATCGTAAACTGGCCACATAGCTTTAGAGCGTGGGTGGCTTCCCACCATTTTAATAGGACGTAGTATCGCTTCTTTTATAGCTTTTAATCCTTGAAATAACTCATTTTTATCATTCATATGCCTACAAGAAGTTGCAAATAACTCTTTTCTGTCTATTATTCCTTTAAATCCATGTATAGAAGTATAGTGACATAGTAAATTTTGTGTAATTCCAACATTTAACGAAGAATTGTGAGTGCGGTCACCAAAAATTTTTTCTCCATTTTCTCGAAGTTTTTCTTCTAGTTTTTCTTCTATTGGATCGAGCATTGTGAAGTTATTCTCTTTCATTGGTTCAGCTGACGGAATTCCAGACCATTTCTCTATCCAGGGGCCAGATCGGCCGCGGCACGTTTCGCCACGGCACGCGATCCAGCACCACCGTGGTCAGGCCCGGCACGTCCACCTCGATGATCCGGTCGCGGGGAAAGAACTCGTCGAAGCCCGCGCGGAAATGGCCGCGGCTTTTCACCACCAGGCTGCGTATGCGGGCCAGGTCGATACCCAGGTGCTCCAGCATGGCGGGGTCGGAAAGCTGGCGGCGTTCGGTGATCACCGCCACGCGGATGCCGCCCAACCGCAGCAGCGCGGTCGGTCCCAGCGTGATGGTGCGGCCGGCGCCGATGCCGCGGCGGCCGGTGATGGTGCCATCGGACAGTTTCTCCACCACCGCCTCGGCCGCAAACTTCTCCGAGGATTTTTCGGCCTCGGCACGGTTGAAGCGCGCGGTGAAGCAAGCACCCTCGCCCAGGGCATGCGCCTCGGCGGCGAGCGCGGGGTCGTGGATCACGCCGACCAGCGCGCCCTGCACGCCGGCTTCGTGGAAGGCGCGCAGGATGTACATGGTGTTGCCGCGCCCGCCGCCGCCGGGATTGTCGGCCACGTCGGCAAACAGTTTTGGCGCGGCACCCTCGCCGCACGCCTTCGCCATCGCGGTGGCATCCTTGAGTGACGTGAGGCTGACCTGCCAGCGCTCGCGCGACTGCCAGATGCGGCTTGCGATATCGCGTGCCAGCGCGTCGGCGGCGTCCTGGCTGTGGCGTGCATGGACCAGCACCGCCATGCCGTTCTTCGGCGTGTCGCCCAGCGTGAAGCCGGACGCGATCGACACGTTCAGGATCTCGTGGTCGAGCTTCGACTGGCCGTAGGCGATGATGTCGGCATAGGGTCCCTGGTCGGTATTCTGGCTGGTCGCCGGCGGGATCATGGGCAGCTTGACCAGGCCGGTGCGCGGCCGCAGCCCGCCCAGCATGGCGCGCATGCAGGCGGCGGCCTCGATGCCGCGCTCGACCATGTCCACATGCGGGTTGGTGCGATAGCCGATCAGCATGTCGGCCGCCTTCGCCATGCGCGCGGAAATATTGGCGTGCAGGTCGAAGGTGGCGATCACCGGCACATCGGCGCCGACGATGCCGCGCACGAGATCGAGCAGCACGCCATCAGGGTCGGGTTCAGCCGTCGCGGTGGCGGCACCATGCAGCGCCAGGAACACGCCATGCACCGGCATGGCGGCGCGCAGGCCGGCGGCCATGCGGGTCACGCAGGCCTCGAAGAAGTCCTGGTCCATGTTGCCGCTGGCCCCGCCCTGCACGCTCAGCAGCGGCACGGCCTGCCACGGCGCGCCGGCATCCATCGCGGCCTGGAAGCCGGAAAGCCCGCTTGGCGCGCGCGGCGCCGGCTTCGCGAGTTCCGCCAGCAGCGAATCGCCCTCGAAGATGCCGTAGCTTTCGAACTGGTCGCGCGTGGCAACCGGCGCATGGCCGTTCGATTCCAGCATGAAGGCGCCGATCGCGATCCGCGTGCCTGGCATCGGTTTCCCCTGGATTGATCAGGCCATCTTCCCAAGACCCACCGATCGCGCAAGATGGTGCCAGCACCACGCGGAGGTTGCCATGCGGAAAGTCCTCGCGGCCCTGCTGGCGGGCCGGATGGGCAGGGTGGGCGCGCAAGCGCCGCGCAGGGGCAACGCCCTGATGGTGCGCCCCCGGTCGTCGAGGAGACACGCATGCCGCCCGACCTTCACATCACGCTCAGCTTCCTGCTGACCTTCGGCGTGCCCATCGTGCTGGCCTTGCGCGAGCTGCGCGGGCTTGGCACGGGCGGCGCGCCCTGGCGCAAGCCGCTGCCGGCGCCCGATCCGGGGCCGGTGGCACCGGACCACGGGCTGAAGCCCCTGCCGGAGTGCCTGGTACCGAAGCCGCTCGCGCGCGTGCGGGAACTGGAGCGGGTGTAGGGCTGCCGCTCAGCGCGCCACGTCGAACGGCACCGCGCCGCCGGAAATCTCGCGCACGATCTTCCTTCGCATCGCGCGCACGAAATCGGCGCGGCTCTCGGCGGCTTCCACAAAGGCGCCGGGGCCGCCAATGACCTCGCTCTCGAAATAGGCCACCAGCCACGGGCGGCCATCGGGCGCGCGGCGCGCATCCTCGATCACCGCCAGCGCGTTCACCACGATGCCGTCGGCCACCGCGGCATCACGCGCCGCCGGCGCCGGGCGCAGGCTTCGCATGTCGCGGTTGTCGCCGGAAATGTCGATCACGCGGCGCGTCGGCTCGCAGGGGCAGTTGTCCAGCAGCGCGGCACTGTGGTCGATCGCGTCGCCGATCGCGTTGTAGCTCTGGCGCGACCGCGGCGCCGACAGCAGGGCGGCGGCAAATTTCTCGGCCTCGGCGGCCGTGCCGACCATGCTCCAGTTCACCACCGTGGCCGCGGCACCCGGGCTGCCCCACTCCACGTAGGCCACGGCGATGCGCCCGACCACGCCGGAGCGGATCGCGGCCAGCGCGCGCGCATCGGTCAGCGCGGCAACGATGCCGTCCTTCTGCAGCGCGAATTCCTCGGCCGTGATGCTGCCCGAGGCATCGGCGGCCAGCACCAGCGCCACATCCACCGGATCCCTGGCCGCCGCCGGCGCCGCCAGCAGCAGCAGCGCCAGCAGCAAGCTCATCAAGCGCCGGCGCCTCATGTGCCGGCTATCGTCATGCCGTCGATGCGCAGCGTGGGCGCATCGGTGCCGCGGCGGAATTTCAGGTCGTTGGCCGGAACGAGTGCCCCGAACATCTGCACCAGGTTGCCGGCGATGGTGATGCCGCTGACCGGCTCGGCAAGCTGACCGTTGCGGATGGCAAAGCCCGCGGCGCCGCGCGAATAGTCACCGGTCACCTGGTTCACGCCCATGCCGATCAGCTCGGTCACGTAGATGCCCTCGGTGATGTCGGCCATCAGCGCCGTGGGCGTGAGCATGCCGGCCGCCATCCACAGATTGGTGGGACTTGGCGCGGGCGGCGCCGAGGTGCCGCGGCCGGCATGGCCGGTGCTGGCAAGGCCCAATTGGCGCGCACTGCGGCTGTCCAGCAGCCAGCTTGCCAGCACGCCGTCATCGACCAGCGCGCGCGAATGCCCGCCGACGCCCTCGCCGTCGAAGGGGCGCGAGCGTGGGCCGCGCGGGCGCAGGGAATCGTCGTGCACGAACACGCCGGCGGCGAACAGTTTTTCGCCCATGCGGTCCTTCAGGAAGCTGGTGCCCCGCGCCACCGAGGCGCCGTTCACCGCGCCCGCCAGGTGCGACACCAGGGACGCGGACACGCGCGGATCGTACACCACGGCCATGCGGGCCGACGCCGGCCGGCGCGGATTGAGCCTGGCCACCGCGCGGTCGCCGGCGTTGCGGCCGATGGTGGCGGGCGGCTCCAGGTCGGCCGCATGCACCGCGCTGGAGTAGTCGTAGTCGCGCTCCATCGCCGTGCCCGACCCGGCCAGCGCGGTGGCGGACAGGCTGCTGCCGGTGCGCTGGTAGCGCCCGGCAAAACCGTTGGTCGCGGCCAGCGCGATCGTGGTGGCGCCCCAGGACGCGCTGGCGCCTTCGCTGTTGGTCACGCCCGGCACCGCGCGCGACGCATCCTCGGCCTCGGCGGCGCGGTCGCGCAGCGTCTCGGCGCTGGGTTCGGCCGTATCCTCCAGGTCGAGATCGGGGAACGGGGCGCGGGCGGGAAACTCGGCCAGGCCAAGCCAGGAATCCTCCGGCACGGCGCGCGCCATGGCCACGGCGCGTTCCGCCAGCGCGCCAAACCCCGCCTGGTCGCGGTTGCTGGTGGAAACGATCGCCTGGCGCTTGCCGACCAGCACGCGCAGCCCGATGTCCAGGCTTTCGGCGCGCAGGATTTCCTCGGTCCTGCCCAGGCGCTGCTGCACCGAAAGGCTGCGGCTTTCCAGCATCAGCGCGTCGGCCGCATCGGCGCCCGCGCGGCTGGCGGCAACCAGCAGCGCATCCAGCGCGGCGATGGAATTCATGCCGCGAGCTTCTCCGTGATCGCGGCGAAGCCCGGCAGGTGCTTGAGCGGCCCGACCGCGGCCAGCGTGGGCGTGGCGCGGAACAGTCTTCGCGCAGCTGCCTGCACGTCGGCGACCGTGACCGCGGCGATGCGCGAAACGGTCTCCTCGGTCGGGATGATGCGGCCATGCACCTGCAACTGGCGTGCGATCTGCTCGCAGCGCGAGCTGGTGCTTTCCAGCGCCATCAGCACGCTGGCCTTCAGCTGCGCCTTGGCCCGCCGCAGTTCCTCCTCGCTGACCTCGGCCTGCACCTTGGCCAGTTCCTCGGTCACCACGGGCACCAGCTCCGCCACTTCCTTCTCGCCGGTGCCGGCATAGATGCCGAACAGCCCGCCATCGCGGTATGGCTGGGCGAAGCTGTAGATGGCATAGACCAGCCCCCGCTTCTCGCGCACTTCCTGGAACAGCCGGCTGCTCATGCCGCCGCCCAGCAGCGTGGAAAGCAGGCTGGTCGGCCAATAGCTGGGGTCGTGATAGGCCACGCCCGGAAAACCCAGCACCAGGTGCGCCTGGTCCAGGTCGCGCTCCTCGCGGGTTTCGCCGCCGCGATAGGCGCCGGGCTCGGCCGCGGCGGGCATGGCGCTGGGCAGGCGGGTGAAGTTCTTCCGCGCGAGGTCCAGCAGGTCGTCGTGCGCGATCGCGCCGGCGGCGGCGACGATCATGTTCGCCGGCCCGTAATGCCGCGCCATCCAGCCCGACAGGCTTTCGCGCGGCATCGCCTTGATGATCGCCTCGGTGCCCAGCGTCGGGCGGCCCATGGCCTGGTCGGGGAAGGCGGCGGTCTGGAAATGGTCGAACACGATGTCGTCGGGCGTGTCGTTGGCCTGGCCGATCTCCTGCAGGATCACGCCGCGCTCGCGCTCCAGCTCGGCGCCATCCAGCGTGGAACTGGTCAGCAGGTCGGCGATGATGTCGATGCCAAGCCCGGCATCCTCGCGCAGCACCTTGGCGTAGTAGGCGGTCTGTTCGCGCGCGGTATAGGCATTGAGGTGGCCGCCCACCGCCTCGATCTCCTCGGCGATCTGCTTGGCGGTGCGGCGCTTTGTGCCCTTGAACGCCATGTGTTCCAGGAAATGCGCCACGCCGTTCTCGGCCGCCGCCTCGTGCCGCGTGCCCACGTTCACCCAGGCACCGAGCGACACGGTTTCCACGCGCGGCATGGTTTCGCTGACCACGGTCAGCCCGTTGTCCAGGCGCGTGACGCGGATGGCCGGGTTCACCGGAAAGCTTGTGGCGTCGTTCATGCGGGCACCAGGACAGCGGCGTCGCGCACGGCGCGCTGCACGGCTTGCACGTCGTTGTCGATCACGGTGTAGCGCTCCGGGCGTTCGAACAGGTCGGCGAGATGGGCGGGCAGGGCCGGGCGCAGGCCGGTGGCCTGCTCGACCGCGTCGGGGAATTTCGCGGGATGCGCGGTGGCCAGCGCCACCACGGGAATGGCGGGGTCATCGGGCGCTGAGGCCCGCGCGGCGGCAAGGCCGATGGCGGTGTGCGGATCAAGCAGCATGCCGGTGGCGGCGTGGTGGTCGTGGATGACCTTCAGCGTGCCGGGATCATCCAGCGCGAAGCCCGCGAAATGCTGCGTGGCGTGGCGCCAGGCGGCATCGGGCACCGGCATGCGGCCGGTGGCGCGGAATTCCCGCATGGTTTGCGTCGTGCGCGCAGAATCGCGATTCAGCAGCTCGAACAACAGGCGTTCGAAATTGGAGCTGACCTGGATGTCCATGCTGGGCGACAGGCTGGGTTCGACGGTGGCGATGCGCATGTCGTTGCCGGCCAGGAAGCGGGCCAGGATGTCGTTGCGGTTGGTGCCGACCACCAGGCGCGTGATCGGCAGGCCCATGCGGCGGGCCACGTGGCCGGCCAGCACATTGCCGAAATTGCCGGTGGGCACGCTGAACGCCACGCTGCGATCCGGTGCGCCCAGCGCCAGCGCGGCCGCGACATAGTACGGCACCTGCGCCATCACCCGCGCCCAGTTGATGCTGTTCACGGCGGAAAGATTCATGGCAGCGCGGAAGGCGTGGTCGGCGAACATCGCCTTCACCAGATCCTGGCAGTCGTCGAAGCTGCCGCGCACTGCCAGGTTCACCACGTTCGGCGCAGCCACCGTGGTCATCTGTCGGCGCTGCACCGGCGAAACCCGCCCTTCCGGGTGCAGCATGACGATGCGCGCACGCGACAGGCCGGCGACCGCGGCGATGGCGGCGCTGCCGGTATCGCCGCTGGTGGCGCCGACAATGGTGATGCGCTGGTCGGCGGCATGCAGCGCGTGCTGGAACAGCCTGCCCAGCAGCTGCATGGCCACGTCCTTGAAGGCCAGCGTGGGGCCGTGGAACAGTTCCAGCAGGAAGCGGCGTTCATCCACCTGCACCAGCGGTGCCACCGCGGGATGGCCGAAATCGCGGTAGGCGTCGGACACCAGGGCCGCGAACGTCTCGAAATCGAGCGCAGTGGCGATGAATGGATGCATCACCCGCGCCGCCATGGTGGCGTAGGGCAGGCCCTGCAGCGCACGCCAGTCGGCGGCGGAGAATTCCGGGAAGGTTTCGGGCAGGTATAGGCCGCCATCGGGTGCCAGGCCCGCCAGAAGGACCTCGTTGAACGGCCGCGTTGCCCCATTGCCGCGGGTGGAGATGTAGCGCATGGGCAGGGTTCTAGCCGATTTCGCGCGACGCGACACTTTTGCGCTGACGCAGGGTGGAAACAATTTCCTGCGTGATGGCGGTTCGGGGCCGAGCCAATGCGCGAAAGCCGACGCCCGACGCCCGAGGGCAGGCAATCACATCACCGGCGCGACAGCGCCGCGCGGCCAACGGCCGCCGCCGGTCGCGCCGCAAGGCGCGCCAGAAGGCGCGATGCAGCGAGCCAAGGCGGCGGAGTCGCCGCCCGGCGCCTGAGGGCATACCAAAACGACGAAGGGGCGGGTGCCGTGGGGTAGCACCCGCCCCTTCAATGGCCCGCCCCGGATGATCGGGGCTGCCGGCCCTGGTACGCAGCTACGGGCTCGGGACCCGTGTGGATGCAGTGCAAAACACCACAACCGACACAGGCAGTTTGCCAAAACTCTGTTTCAAAATGATGCCGCGAAAAAATTCATTTGTTACTATATCGAGACGCCACATGCGCGCGGAACGCCGTGGCGTCCAGATCGCGCCCCGTGGCGGCGCGCAGCACGCCATCCAGGTCGGCGGCAGCGCCCAGCGCGTGCACATGGCCGCGCAGCCAGCCCAGCAGGGGCGCGAAGGACCCCTGCGCCAGCGCCTGCGGGATCGCGGGGTCCGCCGCGACCGCCGCCTGCGACAGCTGCGCTGCCGCCAGCGCGCCCAGCGAGTAGCTGGGGAAGTAGCCGAAGGCGCCGTCGTACCAGTGGATGTCCTGCAGGCAGCCCCGCGCATCGTCCGGCGGGGTCAGGCCAAACAGTTGGTGGAACGTATCGTTCCAGGCGCCCGGCAGGTCGGCCACGGCCAGCGTGCCGGCGATCAGCGCCTGTTCCAGTCGGAAACGCAGGATCACGTGCAGCGGATAGGTCAGCTCGTCAGCCTCGACCCGGATGAAGCCCTTTTCCACATGGCGCCAGAGCTTGCCCAGGTTGTCCGGCGCGAAGGCCGGGTCGGGGCCCAGTTCGTCGGCCAGCACGGGAGCGAGCCAGCCCAGGAAGGCATCGCCGCGGCTGGCCTGCATCTCGATGATCAGGCTTTGGCTTTCGTGCACCGCCATGCCGGCGGAATCGCCCGCCGGCTGGCGGCGGAATTCTGCGGGCAGGCCCTTTTCGTAGAGCGCATGGCCGCATTCGTGCAGCACCGCCAGCACGGCCTGCGAAAAGTCATCCGCGCGGTAGCGCGTGGTGATGCGCGTATCCTCGGGCGTGCCGCCGCTGAACGGGTGCGTGCTTTCGTCGAGCCGGGCGGAGGCGAAATCGAGCCCCGCGCCCTGGGCCAGCCGGCGGGTGAGCCGCTGCTGGGCGGCGATCGGGAACGGGCCCCGCGGCATGACCGGCACGGGGCCGGCGGCCTGACGCTGCAGCGTCGCTTCGATCAGCGGCGGCAGGAAGCTTTCCAGCTCGACGAAGATCGGCGCCACGCGGGACGTGCGCAGCCCGGGCTGGAAAATGTCCATCAGCGCGTCGTAGGGCGACAGGCCGGTGGCGGCGCCCAGGTGGCCCGCCGCCTCGCGCGTCAGGCGTACGACCTCGGCCAGGGTCGGGGCGACGGCCGCGAAGTCGCTGTTCCGCCGGGCGTCGCGCCAGGCGGTCTCGCAGGCGGTCTGGGCGCGCGCACGGGCGGCCACCAGCGCCTCCGGCACGGCCACCTGGCGGGTATGGGCGCGGCGCATCAGGCGCAGATTGGCGGCGTGCGGCGGGGGCAGCGCCTCGGCCTCGGCGCGGGCCAGCAGCGCGGGGATGGCAGGGTCGGTGGCGGCGCGATGCGTGACCGCGGCCAGTGCCGCGAACTGCTCGCCACGCGAAGCAGCACCCGCGGCCGGCATGATCACGGCCTGGTCCCAGGACAGGATGGCGCCGGCCTCGGCCAGCGCGCCAAGCTCGGCGAAGCGGGCGTGCAGCGCGGCATAGGCGGGAGGAAATGGTTCGCTCATGCGGCCTCGGTTGCAATGCGCCGTGCCCAGACCGCGAAGACGGCCAGCAGGGCCAGCGCCAGGCCATACCACGTGATGGCATAGCCCAGATGCGGGTTGGCGGGCGTGGGCAGGGATTGTTCCGGCATGGGCGACTGGTCGCGCGGGCCCAGCGCCACCAGCACCACCGGGGCGGCGCCGTCCAGCCCCATGGCACGCGCGATCACCGGGATGTCGAGCGCGAAGAAGCGCCGCTTGCCCAAATCCGGCGCGGGCGTGAACCAGCCGGGCGCGGCGCCGGGATGGGCAAAGCCGGTGACGCTGACCTCGCCCTCGGGCCGGGCATGGCCGCTGCTGCCTTCCTTGATGAAGCCGCGCAGCACCAGCAGCGGCGCGGCGCCTTCGCGCAACAGGGGTGTGAGCACGAACGGCCCGCCATCGCGCCCGCGCACCACGGCGCCGTAGTAGCTTTCGCGCGCGTGATCGAAGCGGCCGGTGGCGACCAGGCGGCGATATTCCAGGGCGCGGGGGTCATCGACGGTGGCTGGGAAGGCTATCGGCGCCGCCGCCTGGCTGGCCGCGATGCGCGCCAGCATGTCGGTTTTCCAGTGCAGCCGCTGCACCTGCCAGGTGCCGAGCGCCAGCAGCACAAGCAGCGCGGGCACGACGGCATAGAGCGCGCGGCGGATTTTCGGGGGCATCACGGCAGGCGCGCGGGCGCGCAGGGCGCCCGCCGCCGCGTCCTCAGTGGTGCGCGATTTCGCCCGCGCCCCACCAGTAGATGCAGATGAACAGGAACAGCCACACCACGTCCACGAAATGCCAATACCAGGCGGCAGCCTCGAAGCCGAAATGGCTTTGGCCTGGCGCGAAATGACCCTTCCAGGCGCGGAACAGGCAGACCGCCAGGAAGATCGTGCCGACCATCACGTGGAAGCCGTGGAAGCCCGTGGCCATGAAGAAGGTGCTGGGATAGGTGCCGTCGGTGAAGCGGAACGGTGCCACCGCGTATTCATAGGCCTGCACGATGCTGAAGCAGACGCCCAGGAACACGGTAAGGCCCAGGCCCTGCAGCAGCGCCTTGCGGTCGCCTTCCAGCAGCGCGTGGTGCGCCCAGGTCACCGTGCAGCCGGACAGCAGCAGGATCATGGTGTTCAGGAACGGCAGGTGGAATGGATCGAAGGTCTTGATCCCCTGCGGCGGCCACATGTTCACCGCATAGCGGCCCTGCGCCAGGTGGTCTGGGAACAGCGCGAAGTGGAAATAGGCCCAGAAGAAGGCGACGAAGAACATCACCTCGGACGCGATGAACAGCGCCATGCCGTAGCGCAGGCCAAGCCGCGTGACCGGCCCGTGGATGCCGGGCGCCCGGCTTTCGCGCACCACGTCGCGCCACCACAGGAACATCGTGGCCACCACGCAGGCCACGCCCAGGTACAGGAAGATGAAGGTCTTGAAGTGCATCAGCTCGATCATGCCGAACACCAGCAGCCCGGCGCTGAAGGCGCCCACGATCGGCCAGGGGCTGGGATCGACCAGGTGGTAGGGGTGCTTCATGCCCGAGGGCACGGGGGGCGGCGCTTCGGTGGCCATGCGGCGAGTTGTCCTGGCGAAGGTGTGCGCCGCATCAATCCCGCAAATCGCGGCTGTGTTCAACCCTGGCGCGGCCGGGCCAGCGCCAGCAATGCCGCCCCCTCGGCCTGCAGCACGACCTTGTCGCGCTCGCGAGCGCCCAGCCGGGCATAGAAAGCGCGGGCCGACGCGTTGTCGCGCCCGGTGCTCCATTCCAGGCGCGTCGCACCGCGGGCCACGGCGAAGGCGGCAACGTGGCGCATCAGCGCCACGCCCATGCCCTGCTGGCGCGCCGCTTCGCGCACGAACAGGTCCTTGAGATAGACCACGTCCGTGAGGCCCGGACCGGGGAACAGCAGCTCGAACAGGGCGATCCCGGCGAGCGTGCCGCCTTGCGTCGCGACCAGGCAGGGGTTCGACGGCGGCGCGGCGGTCAGGTGCGCTGCCGCCGCGGCGGCAGCGCTAGGTCCTGTGGACTCTAGGGATTCCCGAATTGGGTTTGGCGTGATTGAAGGCTTCCTTTGGGGAGGTGGCCTTGAGCGTTATGGATCGTTTGGTGCTGAGCGATGCGGCGTGGCAGCTGACCCTGCCCCCTGGGGTGCCCTCGGTTTGAAGTAGGGTCCGTCGAAGGGAGACGGACGATGCGGCGATCAAGGTTCACGCAGGAGCAGATCATTGGCGTGCTGAAGGAGCACCAGGCGGGCG
>JAESGU010000076.1_pt1 | contig 69296 bp, 73 predicted proteins | sample 9266271 | NCBI WGS metagenome assembly JAESGU01 (sample SAMN15740544, study PRJNA653495) | algae metagenome | isolation source: Scytonematopsis contorta HA4267-MV1 and co-occurring heterotrophs from mud... | place: USA: Palolo Valley Trail, Honolulu, Hawaii | collected 2009-07-25
ATAATACAAGTATCAAATAATAGCTTTATACTGAATAGTCGTTTAGTACTAAACTGCTTTAGGATGACCATATTTTAGTGAAAAAATCTGTATTAGTAAATACAATTTTAGATGCGCTTACCCTGTCAGCGATACTCAACAAGGTTGATTATTTACACCTAACAACGAGCTAGCAATAATTGCAGCTTGAGTTCGGTCGCGCAAATTCAGCCGATCCAAAATACGGGTAATATGATTTTTAACAGTTTTTTCAGTGATATAAAGAGCCTCGGCAATTTCACGATTACTAGCTCCCTTGGCAATTAATTTCAAAATATCGAGTTCTCTAGGTGTCAGTGCGTCCCAACCGGGAGGTGTGGACTTGGAAGCAAGGGGAATTTGCCCCATAACTTTCCCCAATCCGGGTCCGAGTTGGGTGTATCCTTTATGTACCATACGGATGGCTTGGGCAAGTTCTTCTGAAGGAGTATCTTTGAGTAAATATCCATAAGCACCGTAACGCAATGCTTGAGCGACATAATCATCATCGGCAAAGGTGGTAAGTACTAAAACTTTTGTGGTGTTAAATTGCTGACAAATTAAACGAGTAGCTGCAACCCCATCCATAATTGGCATCCGAATATCCATCAACACAATATCTGGCTGTAACCCTCCCACTTTATCAATGGCATCCTGTCCATTTTCTGCCTCTGCAACTACTTCTAAATCTGTTTCTAATTTGAGTAATGCCTTAAGTCCACGACGAATTAAGCTTTCATCATCTACTAGTAATAAACGAATCATATTGATTTTAGATTTGTGAATAAGGAAAAAAGGCAATGATTTTACATCCTGCATATGGGGCAGCTTCAATATTTAAATTGCCACCAACAGTAAGAGCGCGATCGCTCATACTTTGCAAGCCAAAACCAGTTGTATTTTGATTAATTTGAAAACCTTTACCATTGTCTTGAATAATTAATATTAAATTAGTTTGTACATGAATACTAATTTTCACTTCGGAGGCTGATGCATGTTTACAGATGTTTGTCAATCCCTCCTGAACAATTCGATAAACAGCAATTTTAATTTCATTTTTAATTGGTTGCTGTAAATCTATTTGTAAAATTGTAGAAATGCCGCTTGAACGTTTAAATTCTTCTACTAAATCAGCAATGGCTTCCGGGAGGGATAATCCAATAAGTGGGTCAACTCGCAGTGTTGTAACCGATTGACGTACTTCCTTCAGAGCATGAGAACCTAGTTGCTTGGCTTCCGTAAGAAATTCTGTTGCCTCGGATGGGTCAGTTTGCCATAGTTTCAAGGCAGCTTCTAAATGTAAGTTTAAAACCGTTAAAGCATGACCAACCGAATCGTGGATATCACGAGCAATGCGATTGCGCTCCTGTAAAGTCGCTAATTCTTCAATTCTTAAAGTATACTCGCGTAACTGAGCGTTTGCAATAGCTAATTCTTGGCTCTTTATACTTAATTTTTGGCGACTTTGAAATTCTTGAACTATGGCATTAACCGCCATCTGCATAAAAATTGTGCTAATACATAAAGTTAATGTTGAAACTAATGCAATCAATCCTAGCTGTTGATTAATAGCTAGAGGTTGAATTAAATTAACTTGTTTTGTTCGCTGTAATTGAGTTAGCAAAGCAAAGATGACTGCAACACCACTAATAAATGAACGAGTAACACCAGAAAATATTAAACAATTACGAGCTATTAATACTATATAAAGTAAAGGAACAACTAAAATTCCTCCTAGTATTGAAGCAATTATAATTAAAGCGAATTCTAAACTGGTGTAAATAATTTTATGTAGTTGGTTTTTGGATGGTAATTTTAAACCGATAATTCCAAATATCAACAAACATAATAAATTTAATATCGGCATTCTGGGTAAGCGTGATATTAAATTAAATAAAAAAGCCAGAGATTCGCTACAAGCAACAATACCGAGCAAAACCCACTCTAAATAAAGTAGAAACCGCAGAGGATACTTGCGGTTAGTAACTAGATGAATCATGAAATCGATTCAATATTTTCTTTTACAACCAATAAAGATAACTTGACTTTTACCAAAACACCAGAAGAATAGGTCATTCCTAAAATTGGGACTATAGTCCCTATCAAATTGAGGACTTTAATCTCATGTGCTGCAAGTTCTGCAAAGCTTATGCTGTACACATCGAAACAGCATTCGTAAGCACAAGATGAAAAACAAGCTGATTTCAATATTCACTGGAGCGATTGTACTATCAACGCCATTAACAGCTACAGTTGCAATGGCTCAAACAACATCTCTAACCCAGATGTTTCCCGTCCTATCGGGAGTTTCACTAACTACTGAACAGCAAACTCAACTAGAACAGTTTAGTCAGCAAACCCTCCCATCTATTGAAAACGTTCTAACTGTTGAGCAAAAGTCACAGTTTGCAGCAGCGTTGGCAGAAGGCAAAGGGGTAAGGGTTGCTTTATTGTCTGTGAATCTTTCTGCCCAGCAACAAAAGCAAATACGAGATATTGTGCAATCAAAAAGACCTCAAATTATGCAAACATTAACCCCGCAACAAAAGCGGCAGGTAATGCAAAATTTTTGGTCACTCAAACAATAAGGAAATTAATCGAATCAAGTAAGTAAACAAACATTCAATCTCAAAATCAACAAAGGTAAAAATTATGAAATCTCTACTCAGTATATCCCTTCTTGGATTAGTTGTAATTACAACTAGCTTACCCGCTTCTGCTGGGCAAGTTATAGGTCGCAGGGGCAGCACTGCAAGCAGCAATGGTGTTGTAATTCAAAATCCACAAGGTGGTTATTTTGGTGCTGGCAATGGGACAGTTACGGGTGTTAATGGCGGCAGTGCTAGCGGGCAATTTAAGTTTAAAACAAACGGTCAAGGAGGTGGTAGCTACAGCGGTAATGGAACAGCTACAACTAGAAATGGTAACACTTATACTGGAATCACTAATGGTACTGCGAGTTACAATCAAACCTCTGGTTATAACGGTCAAAACACCACAACTGTAAATGGTACTACCTACACCACAACTACTGCCAATGGTACAACCACAGTAACAACACCCTCTGGTTCTCGTAGCTTCATGCATCCACGTAAGTAATTTTAAGTAATTTAAGAGGGGCACTCAAATTCAAGAGCGTCCCTTCAAACATACCAAAAATCTTAAAAATATAAATATCAAGCAAATGAATTACGCAAATGCGTTTGTAAAAATTTTACCTTTTTTCTTAATTTTAGTTTTAATAGAAGCATTAGTAATTGTGAAATGGAAGAAACAAAAATATCCTTGGCAAGAAAGTTTAACTTCATTTTTAATTGCAATCGGGCATCGTATCTCGCAATTGATTCCATCTAGTGGCTTGCTATTATTTGCTTGGAACCATCGTATTTTTACTATTTCTCTCAACTCTTGGTGGAATGTGCTGTTACTATTTATTCTTTTAGAATTTTGCTACTACTGGTTTCATCGAGCATCGCACCGTATCCGTTGGTTTTGGGCTAGTCATCTCGTCCATCATTCACCCGAAAATTTTAACCTTTCAACAGCGTACCGTTTGGGATGGACGGGGGGAATATCTGGAAGTGCAATATTTTTTATGCCGCTTGCTTGGCTAGGTTTTGAGCCATTTGCAGTTGGGGCTGCCCTCTTGTTGAATTTACTTTATCAGTTCTGGATTCACACTGAATTAATTCCTAAATTAGGCATATTTGAATGGCTTTTTAACACTCCTTCTCACCACCGAGTCCATCATGCTTCCAATTCTGAATATATAGACCAAAATTTTGGTGGTGTCTTAATTATTTTTGACCGTTTATTTGGCACTTTTACTCCAGAAAACACATTGAACCCACCAATTTACGGATTAACTCACCCAATAGCGTCTCGCAATCCGTTTAAAATTGCCCTCACAGAATGGATGCAAATTTTCAAAGATATTATTTCGGCTCATTCTTGGCAAGAGCGCTTTTGTTATGCATTTGCTCCTCCAAATTGGAAGTTAAACTACACCGCCACCAAAAGTAAGCGAGAACCGAGGAGATAAGCTTCAGCTCAAAAAACTAAGACAAGAACCATTTTTGTACACAAATACGGATGGCTTACTAGCTATAACTCTGTTTTATTTTTTCAACCAACTTTAGGTGCTGAATGGGAACACTTTTCGTCCTTTTTAAAATAGCTGGAACTATTGCTATACATGTATTTTAGCCTAAAATATTTTCCCTGTTCATTTATTCTTCCCCATGAAGCTTATAAAAAGCACTAATTGCAGCTTTCTGCTCCGCTCCAACAACATAACGCTTAAAAGCACCATCTGTACTATGACCAGTAAGTTTTCGTGCGTGAGTGGGGTCTAGTCCATCAAGTAATAGCATTGAAGCGAAGGTGTGCCTAAAAGCATGGGGATGAAGGTCTGGTAGTCCAGCCAATTTACCAATCCTTTTTATCGCAGTGTAAATTCCTTGATAACTCAGCCTTGCATTAAATGGCTCATGTATTCGAGTATATTCTGGTATACTGTTATGATAAGAAAGCAACAAAGGATGATTACCCTGCATCTTTTCTCCCCCAGCACTACGAGCATCAAGGTAATTATTAATGTATTGACGACTTTCTCTTAATAGCGGTACTATTCTTGGTTTTTTGTCCTTGGTTTCTGTGATTAAAATTAATTTTCCATCGTAATCTTCTATATTTAGAGAAGCTACTTCATTCGCACGTAAACCGTAAAGCAGTATATGTAATAGCGCTAAGTCTCGTATTTTTGTCGGTCCATCAAATTGTTCCAAAGCCGATTTAACCGCTTCAAGTTCATCTTGTTGTAAATCCTGAGGTTTTGGTTCTGAGAGTTTTTCCAGTTTGATACCCAGCATGGGGCTTGTCTCAATTATATCCGGGTAAGTGAGGCGCATCCAATTGAAAAAACTTTTTAATGTGGAGAGGGCTGAATTAACTGTTGATTTAGACAATGATTCACCCTGTGGTGTTTTAACTTCAAGCTGAAGGTACTCTTTATAATTCGCTAAATGACGAGACCGAATTTGTCTAAAACTGAGGTCTGTCCAAGCTAAAAATCTTTGTAGTTCCCGTGTATAAACAGTTTGAGTATTTTTGGATAAACTGGTACTCTTCAAAAATTCTTGGACTTTTTGCCACCTCAAGTCAGATATTACTGGAACTTGAAGATGCTTCGACCTGTCAGTAATTTTAGATGAACCACCATCAATCGTTATCAAATGGATTGGAGGGAGTTTATAATCTTCATTTTTAGGGAACATAATGATACTCCAATGAATATTAAGTCGAAAAAATTACTGTCCATTTCTGATTTGACATCAAAAAGCTTGTAAAATTCAATATTTTTATTGTTGCTGTGCCTGCAATTCACTTGTGCGACTTACCATTGTTTTGCTTTTATAAGCTTTAATATCGCGATCGCCAAAAACAATATAAGTTTCTGTAATGTTTGAAGAATTCCTACTTTAAAGCAATACCCACGTATTACTTTAACATTTACCTAAAAAATAGCTGACAAAAGTCAAGCAATTAAAATAGAAATATTAATTCAAATATACTGCTGATGTTTGAAAAGCTTCTTCTGGAGTTCCGAAAAAAGTACCGTTATCGAAGACGCTAATTTCGTACTTTTCATTGCTGTAAGTATAAAACGCCATCGACCACCTTTCTTCATTACCTTTGTAACGCAAGCGACACAGATGAGTCGGGGTATTTGCTAACCTTTCTCTATATTCTGAGCGTGTTACTCCAAATCTTGAGGGGTCAAAATTTTCTGGGATATCTGGTTCTGTGTAAGCATCTATATAACAGAAATAGCTTTTAAAACGTACATCTATACGTGTATATTTTCCAGCATAGTGTTTTTCGGCATAAGCTAATATACGCTGCGTTGTCGATTGTTTAACTTTTTCAGGTATTTTTACACCACCTGAGTGCGGGTCGTTTACCCATGTTCCCATAATGAATTTTCGCGTAGTAGTAATTCAATTATTTTATCGTTGCTTGAAAACAAAAAATAGGGGATTCGGGATGGAAGCACGAAGACTGTCGCACCTGAAAACTGTAAAAATTTGTAAAAATTATGTACCTATAAAAAAATTTGTGCTGTCATAAAAGTGTGAGAAGCACAGTTTACTTATGATTGTCAATAGTTATTTTAAAAATAGCTGAAAGACGAAAGATAATCTGGGTAAAGCGGAACAGAGTAAAAACCCTTGCTTTAGTACCTTAGTTCTATATTCCCAGTGGTGGAAAATGTTTAATTTGCGATTGATTGTCCACATTATGCTTTGAATTAGACATGCTACAAAAATTATAAACACTACAACGTAAAATAAGTACCACTTATCTTTTGTACGACTAAATCTACGATTAATATCTCATTTAGTAGTGCCTGTATACTACTTTGTTGGTTATAGGTTTACTGAAAAGCTGCAAATTCTTACTCAAAAGCTGCAAATTTTTTGCACAAAAGTTGCAAAAACTAAGGGAAAAGCTAAAATTAAATACGATTAAAAGTGCTGAAAGCTTTTTATCGCAATAGTTTTGCCCTCCCTATCTGTCAAACCCACAAATTTGCATCTTTTGCGTTAATTACTCCGGAAATTTGCATCTTTTGCGTTAATTACTCCGGAAATTTGCAACAGTCTGTAAAAATTTGCATCTTTTGTGTAAAAGCGGATGCCTGAAACAACGTAATTACGTCCTAAAATTTGCAACTTTTAAGTAAACCTATATCGGTTCGCGCATAAAGTAAAATCCTGGAAACGAATTTATAAGGGTTTCAACCTATAGAATTCGCGCATCAAATAAAATTTCTCAAAGTCGTTAGTTTCCGCTCTACAACCAACATAAGTCGGCGATCGCTGTCCTAACCCTACTGCCCAAACCCTATTGTGTCGTAAAGACGAAAATCAGAAAATTTCACTTTATGCACGCTCTATATGGATTACTACGGCTACCTAAAAGGTACTGATTTCAATACTTTCAGACTCAATCGCTCTTTATCCCCTAGTAATTTAATTAGGTTTGTTAACTTTGTTAGATATTTTTACAGCACTCTTGTATACACCTATAAAGATTAACAATGCTACTTCCTTCTGTTTCTCACACCTAATTTTACTAGGGGATATATGGATTACTACGGCTATTACTACGGCTACCTAAAAGCTCCTGATTTCAATACTTTCAGGTTAAATAGCTTTTATCCCCTAGTAATTCTACATCGCCAGACTCAGCACTCAATAACCTCAATTGACAATTAACTAGCCTATTCCATACGGAAAACGACGTGTCATGCATCGTCTCACATCCTCATCAATTACAACGTAGCGCGTAGGAGCTTCTCTAATTCGATAGACTGCTTCCTCAATAGCATTAATGAAAGCCTGTGCAACATCAACCCGCTGCAAGTTGTAATATTTAACGGCCTCAGCATATTCTGTGAGAGCTTCTGGATGAAATAAATACTTCATTATTCAAGCAACTGTCTAACTTGAGCGAGAGCTTCTTCTCCTGGAATCGGTTGCACAGAACCGTCTCGAATTTCATCTCGTCGTCTCTTTGCCTCACTAATCCAAGCAGTTTGGATTGTTGGGTCAGTATCGAACTCCAGGCTTTCAACTAGCTTTTCTGCTAACAATGCCCTAGATGCACTCTTGAGTGCTAAAAGTTCTTCTGTGAGTTCCTCAATTGATTTCATCAAACCTCCCAGAGCTAACGGTTCTATTTTACAAGATAGCAAAAATTCAAAGTCCGCATAAGGCGCAAATAAATTGACTCTGCGCTCTTTTATATTGGTAAACTGAAGCTAGTTCAGACCAAGATTGTTGCCTGCTATAGACAACGATAAATCAAGGGTTTTAGCCCACGAAATGGTTAAATTTTATTATGTCTCTACAGGAAATTAATATGCCTAAGCCATTTAAACAGAAATGTTCAATTTGCTCCCAGCTAACCACCAAAAAAGCAAGGCTGTTACACGGTGAAGAGGGTGATGGCTGCTGGGACGACAAGTATTGCCACAACCGTCGCTCTTTTTACAGAAAACAGGCTCGGACAAATAATGGTGAAAACACTATACAATCTGTTGTTGTAGAACCACCCCAGAATTATTTTGCAATTCTCCTACTTTATAAAGACCCTGGAGAGCGACCTTTACACGCTTTGGGTGCTGAATTGTGGCAGGGGCAAACACCTAATTGTAAACTGCAACCCATACATTGCTTTGGGTTAACTGGTGGGACAATTAGGGAATATACGGAGCAAGTACTTGAAGCATTTTCAAAGCAATGCGGTACGAGTCTTAATAAATACAAAGATATTTTTGAGGTTAGCCCTGAAAAATGTCCCATACGTCCCTGTCCCCTACACCCTGAAAGTTAAACAAATACATTTAGTCGATATGGAACACTTAGATGAAGCCCTATGTGAGTTTTCTGAATCCGTACAACACGACGCATATAATGCATGGACATTACTAGAACTTAGCCTACAAGCATTTACAATCGAGCAGCAGTTGAGTTTAGGAAGCAGTGCTGTTTTGGAACATGCTGCTTACTTGAAAGAGCGGTCACAAACTTTGCTAGCAGAAACAAGAGATAGTAATGATAAAGATGGTCCCCTAGTTAGCTTCGATTTATTTACTGGCATTGTGCGAATGACTTCCAGAATTGACTTGGAAGATTTAAAGGAGCCTGAAATCGAGCAACAATATTCCACTCATGCTAAACATGACTATCCTCAAAGAGTGGATAAAGAAGCTGCTGTTACAGAACTTAATGAAAGTGATTCTAGTTTATTCTTGGCTCAAATCCACACTATCGATGATATCAAAACTTTAGCTGGTAGCGAAAATGTTGAGCTATGGAAAAAAATGATATTAACCTTTTTTAAAGAAAGGGGTGAAAATAAAATGCAGTTAAAAATAATTGCCAAAAGCTTAAAAATGGCGTTTGTAGAAGTCTGGATAGGGGTACTTTTAGGAGATTTTATACTCGAACAGAAAGGTGATTTTTACGAAATTGATACAGTTTGGGTTTCTTGTCAATAACGGTACTTAATATTTAACTAGTATTAACCAAATAGCTATCCGTATAATTTAATTGTCCCACACCTGCTTTGTCCAAGTCCTATTTGGATAGGTAATGCTAAAATAATTACAGTCTAGTTACCTTTGACATAAGACTTTATAAATACTATAGTCTAAACTCCAGAAATTAAAGCGAAGTTTTTACCGCAGCGCAATGTCTTTGGGTTTGCTGAGTTGTTGGCTGAACCTCAAGATAAAGCACCAAAATTTCTCAAAGCTTCCAAAAAAGATAAAGCTACCGCAGTAGAAATTAACAGAAAAGAGAAAGCAGCACTTGGACAAGCTCAGAAGAAAGAAGCAGCAGTACCCAAACCAAATAAGGAAATTCCATTACCCAAAAAGGTTGTAAAAGAAAGCTTGTTTTTATATGACACAAGCAAGTTTTAGATAATTACGGAGTCCAAATATTATGTTTCTCCGTAAGTTGTAATTAAAGGTCTCATATAATTATTTATAGGTTCAGCAACATCAAGTTATGCAGTTTGTTATTCAACTAGCCAAAACACTTGAAAATGCTTAAGACGGAATAAAAATTAAAAAAACCTAAATTTTATTTATGAAAAAATATTTTTTTAGGGTCCCCCTAGGGCGAATAAAAAAAGTATCCTTGTACAAATTCCCTAATTTTAATTATGGGATTTCCCTGTTCCCTGTTAAGAGTTTCCTTTTAATCATATAATTGAAGTTTTTAATGATTGTGTAAAAGTCAAATTTAAACTCTGGTATATAAATTCACAGGGTAAGCGCATATAATTTTGTAGCTTAAAATACAGAATGTTTGACCAAAAGATGTAAAAAAATCAAATTTGAGTATTAAATATGTTAGGTAGGGGTATTAGTAGCATGGGAACAGAAAACCGGGTTAAGGCGTATTACATGAACACTACACATTTTTTCGGCGCTGTTCGTGGAGCGTGCCACTAGGCGAAACCCTTGATTTATCGCTCTTGAGGGTACTTGGCGATTTCAACTGCGGAGCTACGACAACCCTCAATAAAATCCTTATTCAATAAGACTTTTAAGCTTAACCCTGTTTTCTGTTCCGATGATACTTGTACCCCTAACTCTATTATGGCGGGATGTCGCAGGGGTTACAGAACTAACACGAATGTTAGGGAGAGAAGGCTTCCTGTGGTGTAGACCTACGACTGTTAGTCAACAAGCAATGTCTCAAAGATTTTTAACTTTTCCAGCCGAATTATTTGAACGAGTATTTGAAAATTTATTACCGACTTTAAGAGATGCTTGGTGTAATAGAAATAAACGACCTCTACCAGAAAGTATTCAATTTTCATTAACAAAATTTTCGAGAATTTGGATAATAGATGGCTCTACATTAGAAGCATTATTTTGTAAGCTCAAAAGTTTGGAAGATGTACCAAAAGGGCAGTTGGCAGGAAAAATGGCAACAGTAATAGATTTAATGACAAGGCTACCTGTGGAGATATGGTTTCAGGAGAATCCAAAAGCCTCGGATACGAAACTTGAGGAAAATATATTACAATTGGTGACAGCAAAAACCTTACTATTGCTTGATAGAGGATTTTATCATTTTAGTTTTTGGCTACAGCTAATTGAAAAGGAAATTCACTTCATTACTCGACTAAAAAAGGGAGCAGCAATTAAGATTGAAGAAGTATTTACAAGTAGCTTTTCTTTACGAGATAGTTTGATACGTTTGGGTTCTGGTACTGAAAAAACTCCTTTTATCACTTTACGTTTGATTGAAGTTCGTTCTGGTAAAACCTGGCATTCTTATCTAACAAGCGTGCTTGACCCTCATGTATTACCACCCTACGTTGTTGCAGATTTGTACCGAAGACGTTGGAGAATTGAGGACGCTTTTAATACTGTAAAAAGGCTTTTGGGCTTAAGCTATTTGTGGACAGGTTCTATTAACGGTATCAAATTACAGATTTGGGGAACTTGGTTATTTTACGCTGTTTTGGTCGATTTGGGCGATGCCGTTGCTGACGAACTCTCTTTGCCTTTTGATTCGATTTCATTAGAGATGATTTATCGTGGAATGTACCATTTTTATGCAGCTCATCATAAAGGTAAAGCTACTGACCCAGTAAAGTATTTCGCGGCGCCAGAAAATAAAGATTTAGGTATTGTTAAAAAGCAACGAAAACCAAATGTTAAGTTAATTATCGCACCGTTTCCAGAAAAACAGCGAGGCTCTGACCAATTTTTCTTTAAAGCAATTTCTGAAACCCCCTTGACACCTGCCATGCAGGCTTAACTTGTGACCAATGGATATTAGGTTAACATTTTTATCATTAAATGGCTTATCTTTATAAACAGAGATGCTTATGTCGAAAGGATTTGGCAAACCAAAACTTACCAAAATTGATAAATTTATTGAGCAAGCGGTAAATTATACCCGGTGCCGATTTTGGCTACCCGCCCCCGACACTCCGCATTCCGCCACCCGCTCTACTCCCATTTCACTTAACAGCTATGAGTTTTTCTTTTGGCGTAAATTTTTTCTAAATTGCAAAGTACTAAGACCAAACATAAGGATGATTCCACTTATACTACTTGGTTCTGGAACTGAGGAAGAAGGAGCTGAACTCAGATACTTCACACCATAGTCGCTAGTGAACATAAAGTTATCAACCTTATTTCCCTCCTCATCAAAAACATTCACGCCTGTTAAAGTCAAGGTATTAGCAAAGTTTGATTCTGCAACAAAAGTTCCTTCACAATCAGCAACACCTAAGAATTTTTCCCCTTTAATGACTGGTCTTGGTAAGCATTTAGCGGTAACTATTGCGCCAAAGGCGATATCGAGATTAAATTCTTGCCCAAAATTCATTGGGATTAACGGTGTTGAAATTGACTGAGCATCAGTAAAACGTTGATAGCCTGCTGGAAATATTGAAGTACCATTGTTTCTAATTGCTAAAGCGCCAAAAGCATCCATCTCAACTTTGCTCTCTGTCTTGGGTATGTTGAACAGCACTCTTGCCCCACCACCAGTCAATTTAAAAAGTAACTGATAGAAACCAGAACCAGTCTTCGTTAAGGAAGAGATAGTTGGTGTATCCTTTAAAACCGATACTGCAAAACTTAACGCTGTTTCACCTAAAAAGCAACTGCTACCATTAATAGTACCAGCCTCGCCAATATCAAGATCACAATCATTTGAAGGAGATGGTACGTATCCTAAAGAATTTATAGACCCCCCTGTGCCAGCTTTAAAATTCAAAACATTGTTTTGAAATGTGATTGAAGATGTTGGTATTGCCACTATATCTACTATTTGAGTACCAAGTGAACCTGTTTTTACTACTTTATCAATGAATGCGCTTTCTGGATTGAAAGGATCATAAGTAGCTGGATCGTAAGTAGATAAATTGACAGATTTTCCTATACTAGAACCATTTAACTCGTAGTAGTCAAGATTATTCACAACCAAGCTAGGATTATCAAAGAAGCGATTGATTTCAGCCAGATCGTTGTATTCCCGACTCAAAAAACCGCTAACATTTCCTGCTCCCGCCATCAGTGTTGCTGCCGAAGCTGTGAAAGAAGTACTATTAACTGCAACGAAAAAGATACTAACACTGGCAGCAATTAATCCAGATTTTTGATTAATATTCAATATTATACTCCTTTTTATCATTACCCTAGCCCTTTCTCTGTTTCGAGCATAGGTTAGGCGCCCTAAGTAAAATTACTAACTCTTCTCAAGTTATACTACTATGACTGTAAAGTTTCTAGATGTTATTACGATTTTTATTTGAAGAGATTTTAAAGGCTTTTAATAAAAACCACAGCAAGCGTGCTTTATAAAAGGCGCCTGTTGTGGCAGATTGTTCTAGATATACAAACCTAGAACCTCAAAGTGAATCATATTGATACTACTCCATTGAAGAGTCAGGCGCCGATATACTGTATAGTATTATTTATTACCTAAATTGACAATTTATCTATGAAACAAAGAGTACTTTTACAAAAACCTTGCACTATAGCGGAACTCCGAAGAGCGCCATAGATGGATTATACGCCGCGCGCTCCAATATCCGTAACACTATATAATTACTAACTATGAAATCTTCAAAACATTTATACTCACTGATTGCTGCACTTGTCGGCGCCTGTGTTACGGCAAGCTTTGCGATTGCCCAGCCGAAACCTTCATCGAATCAAGCAAAACTAACAACTACTCAATTAAAGGTGTTACGTTCAATTGGGTTAAACATTGCACTACCAACTTATGTACCAGCAAATTTTAGATTAAGTAGAGCGTCGGTAGAAGCTGGGCGCGAAAATGCTCAAGGACTGCGCTACTTAGTCGTTTATGAAAATTACGATGGAGATAGATGTTTTGCTATTGAGTCAACATCCGGTGGTATTGGTGATTTGCCTCCAGGTTCAAATAGTTATGCAATCAATTCTCCACTATTTGGTAAAAGCTCTTTGGAACAAGGATTATACGGGAATGCAAAACAACAAACATTACTATCCCAATGGTTAGGTTCCAAGAATGGTCCTTTTTATCGATTTGTCGGTGCTAATGTGGCGCCTGAGTTATCAAGATGCAATAATATTTCTCCCCAAGAAGCTGTAAAAGTTACGCAATCGATTCGATATCTAAAATAATGCGCGTACTCATGCAGTAAATAACGCGAATTTACCATAACAGGACGTGGCAGTTTACCACCCAGTCCCCTCGAACCAATGACAGGTACGACTACAACCCGCGCGCTCGCTACTTTAGAGCAAGGAAATTTAGAGAAGGCGCCTGTATCGTTAATAAACAATTCCCCTGCTCCTCAAATCGTTGAAGCGCTCTTGTTGGGTAAAAACTGGTGATGGTGGTGTTGAACTTGTTGCAGCGGCGCCTTCTGTAACTCCAAATTCTACTAAAGCGACTGAAAATTGCTCGGTTGTACAATCCATCTCAAAGCCATAAACAGCGCCTTTGATATTCTGGAATGCTCCGACTCGGAAGCGCACGCTGTTCCCCGATGCATTGCTCCCGCTGAAATGTTGGTTGATTAAGTAGCGCATATAAATCTTTAAATACTTAAATATCTAGATACTTAAAAAATGCACTACTGGCACTCAATGTTGGTTGATTGTTGAACTACCGTGTCCAGTAATGTTCAACAATTTGTCAATGAAGCTTATCGCCTTATGTCAGAATTACCTCCTAATATGTATCAAGTTATTCAAAAGAGTGAAGCTGAGGGGAAAACTGATTCTCCAGAGTATCAAGCCGCGATGGAAGTTTTTAAACAACGTCACTTTTGTCTTTTAAACCCAATACCAGATTCTGTGCAACGAGCCTATCAAAAAGTTGGTCAAGACTTTCGTGGTGCTGGTAAAATCATCGATTGGGATGTCACATCAAAACTTGCAACAATTCAAATACCAACACTGTTAATTAGTGGTCGTTACGACCAAGTGACTCCAGCTTGTGTTAAGCCACTTTATCAGAAAATTGCTGGCTCTAAATGGCTCATATTTGAAGAAAGTTCACATTTGCCTCATTTAGAAGAGCATGAAAAGTTTATTCAGGCTGTTTCCGAGTTTCTAGTAGCGGTCGAGGAGAACAACTAAAATTCAGTAAAAATAAATTTTGTGTACTAGTTATATATTATTTTATAACTAACACGTTACTATCGATGGCATCAATTATTATTAAAACGGACTGGCGCCACTTATTAGACATCTCCGAAAAATAATTAAACTCTGGTAAAATAATATAAAAGGGTGTTTTACCGGAGTCTTTATGATGAGCAGTGTATTAGAGTATATTGAGAATAGCCCTCAAGAAGCACAACGTTTACTAGGCTTGAAATATGAACAATTGAAGCAGCTTTTAGAAAAAGCGATAGAGCTACATAAGCAAAAGCTGGAATTAGCAGAGTCTAAAAAAGTAAGAATCATTCTCGGTGGAGGTGGACGAAAGCCAAAATTATCTACGACGGAACAAATAATATTAACATTAACATATTTACGACATTTAACAACATTCCAATTACTCGGTATTCAATTTGGAGTAAGTGAGACAACGGCAAACGATACATTTAATTATTGGTTCCCAATATTGGGAGAATTGTTGCCACCAAGTTTGCTTGAACAGGTAAAAAAAACTCCTCAGACTACGAAATTGTTAAAGAACTTTTAACGGATTTTGAATTAATCGTAGATAGCTACGAGCAGCCAATAGAAAGACCTGGGGAGTATGAAGAACAAAAAAAGAATTATTCAGGTAAAAAAGCAAACCATACTAAAAAAAATCAATTAATCGTTCTACCTAACGGTAAGGATATTGTTGATGCAGTCGCAGGTGAACCTGGTCCTAAAAGCGATATAAATTTGTTTCGCGAAACAACAAAGGACTTTGACCCCAGACAAAAATTTCAGGGTGATAAAGCTTATAATGGAGAAAAATCTATTAAAACACCCAAGAAAAAACCTATAAAAAGAGAATTAACACTAAAAGAAAAAGAGATAAATAAAGAGCTAGCGAGTGAGCGAATTTTTGTAGAACACTTAATCCGTTTAGTAAAAATATTTAGAGTAGCCCAAGAAAGATTCAGATTAAATGTACATAAATATGAGCAAATAATTATGACTATTTGTGGGCTGGTTCGATTACGAATAGGGACATTTGTTTTTTAGCCATAAAAGTCTTGATTTATCTCGGCTTAATTCTCTTAAAGAGATATAATATTTTTGATTTTTTTCAACATTAAGTATCTCTAATGCTTATTCTAACGTAGAGCGAGGCTATGTTTGCCATAAGGCGTTCGCTTTTATAAAGTAGTCATAGTAAGCACTTGACCATTTTCGGAGATGTCTATTGATTATCGGCGCCGCCCATCACAAGTACTGGCTCTATCCAGATAAGCTTTCTTTTACTTCGTCCCTCTCCATAAGCTTGATTACGAAGATAACCCCGGCGCCAATGTACGCTCTTTGAACTTCCTGTACTGGCGCCTGTATTTTCAGTATTACCTTCTCTTTTTAATTTAAATTCTTTACCTATCCATAATGGTTCGTAGTAGTCCTTGTCATTTTTCTTAGAAAATCCTTTATTTATAACTACCCGCGCGCTTTCATTCTCCACATATTCTGGGCGAGCTTGCATTATTAAAAGTAATCGTAAAAATATTGATTGTAAATAAGTGTTGAACTCTACAACTGTCTCTGAATCAATATCAGCCGCATCAGTATAATAAAATCTATTTTGATTTTCAATTAATTTATATCGGCGACAAAAAGAAGATAGACCATCGGTTCCTGCCCAATACAATAAACCTTTGGATGAATCGCAATGCCAGTATATAGCTTGCATACTACGATTTTCTGGGGATAATATGGCGCCTTCAGGTAACATAAAAATCCCTGTTTTCATTGCCCAATTCAAATTCTCAGTTTCTACTGATAAATCTGATTGCATCAATCCTGTTAGCAAATCCTTAGATACATAATAAGTAGGGCACTTGGCTTCGCCTACCTTGTACATCGCATATGCGCTGATATACATTGATTCTTTTGGATGGGCTAACACCGCGCGTTCTATATCAAAATCATCTCCTACGGAAAAATAGATATTAGCTATATTACTTATTACTTTCTCATACGAAGCATACCCCTCTACATGTGTAAGTGGACGCAGAACTATTTGATTGAACCAACCTTTAATTGCCTCAAAATGTTTACGCCAGAAACTAGCATCGCAGCTATTACAGATAAATACGCATTGGTTGACACTGGGAGGCGCCTTAAACCTGAACATATTTTCACAATACTAATGTTTTCTACGCCTGATATTAAGACTACTAACAAAAATAAAAGCCAAGATTGCAACAATAGAAGTAGGTTCTGGAATATCTTTAACAAATACTATTGAAGTCGGTCCATCTAAACCACCACTACCTACAGGGACAAAAGCATCTCTGAAAGCTCCTGTTTTTGCGTCATAACGAAGAATGTTATCAGTTTCAAAACTATTTACATATAACTCGCCATCTAATCCAAATTTAGCTTCTACAGGACGGGTCAAACCTCCACTACCGCTTGTGACAAAAGTATCTACAAATTCACCTGTTGTACCGTTGTAACGAGATACACTATTAGTTCCAGGATTTGCAATGTAAAGATTACCGTCTGGTGCAAAAGTAAAATCAGCAAACCTATCACCTTTGTTTCCTGTTATAAAAGTATCAATGAAGGCTCCGGTTTTACCATTATATTTTAAAATTTTGCCATCAAACACATTACCTACGTAGAAATTATTATCATACCCAAAATCAATCCCGACTGGTCCAAATATTCCACCGCTACCAGGCGCCACAAAGTCATCAATTTTGGCACCTGTTTTACCGTCATAACGCACAACCTTATTTCTACTTTGATTCGTACTAGAACTCGAAAGATATAAATTACCATCAACTCCAAAAGTTAAATCCTCTACGAAATCTAATTCTTTATCAGTTATAAAAGTATCAATAAATGCTCCTGTTTGAGCGTTATAACGTAAAATGCTATCAGTACGAATGCTTATTACATAGAGTAGTCCATCTGAACCAATAAGCATACCAGATGGGCCGTTTAATCCACCGCTACCTGTTGGAACAAGAGTATCAATAAAATCTCCTGTTTTATCGTCATAGCGCAAGATGGAATTATTTCTTATGCTCGTAACTAGCATTGCGGCTTTACTAGAAGGCGCCGTTAATCCCAACAGCGCGAAAGCAATTAACCAGAAGCGTAACTTACAAAACTTTAAAAATCTCATTTTTGGAAGAGACAGAGGTTAACCATAGTTAGGATATCACCTGCCGACGCTATAATTATTAATATATTTGAACTACAAATGAGTAAGATGAATGAACTTGAACGTTAACGTTAACGTAGTTTTCCTGTAAGGTAGTTATCCCGCTCTTTAGTGAGCGGCGCCGACTATAAAGTCTGATTTACTTTTTGTCGAACAATTTTAATTACTTTAGGAGGTAATGGTATATATCCTAATGGAGAAGCAAATCTTTGCCCTTCAGCTAATGACCAATTTAATAAGTATTTTAGAGTAGCTGCGTATCGGCTCAATAAGTCGCGGTAAGCAGTAATTTTTGGTGTTGTTGAATAAATTTATGGGTCATACAAATAACAAATAACTTAAGCCATGCGGGCACAGAGCATCCACTGCTTTCAGAACATTGCTATTACTAATTGTGCAAATATTTTAGGAAATACATCTAGTTTTAACTTATCTAAGCATAGTTTTTATTACAAAATAGAAGAACTAACTATATAGCAACGAAAAATAGAAACTACCATAGCGCTACTATAATAATGCACTTTTAAGCGCACCAATTTTCCGTGTAGCACTCATGTACGCATTCATTCTTTATGCAGTAAGATTACATGCACCTAAAATTAAATGTAGTCAGCTTTTTATTTGACTGCTATGACGGCTTTTTAATATTTACCCTGACATACAAAGTAATTCTTCTTGGCATGACATAGGCTGATGCTGAGAAAAACATTTATCTCTAATAATAGTTCTCAAAGATGGGATTTGACTTTTTTGAGAAATGCGGTCTTGCATATATTCAAAAAAGCTGATTCCCAATTTACGAGTAGTCGCAACTAGAGACATAAAGATGTCCCAGGCTTTAGTACCATCTTCGTTTTGTGTTGCATAACTAATATTGCGACGCTGAACCATTGTTCTAGCAGCTAGTTCCGCTGGGTTATTATGTAAAGGTAACTCAGGATTGGATAAGACCAACAGCAACTCAGATGCTTTTGCTATAGTTAATTTTTTTCTTTCATCCAACTGCTTATAGCCAGAAACAGTACCAAAAAGTTCCCAAAATCTGGACTTCAGTTCAAATTGTTTTTCTTGGGTTGGAAAATCTCTATAAGCCATTAATTCTCGGTAGTAAACCCAAAAATCGTCCAAAAATTCATCTAAAATCACTTGATGACAAGCAACAAATGGACTTAACTTTTTATAGTGTCTTCCTTCATGAACCCAACATAAAGCTAATAAATCCGTCAGTAACTTGAATTGAGGTGCGTCATCACAGACAAGAGTTTGCACCACAGGAATTTTATCTTGTTGATGATAAAAAGCAATCGCTGCCGCTTCTAAGATACGAGTACGGTATTGGGAACCCAGTTTTTTTAAATCTCTTAAGAGCAAAGAATAAAACTCTGACTCTGTGAACACTGTTTCTTGGGGTAATAATTTGAGTCGATTGCTCCACTTGGTAGGTAAATTTAAACTATCTAATAGCTCGTAGGTAAGCTCATTAAGAATAAACTGAAGTTTTTGATTGTTCTGTAATACACCAAGTACACTTAATCGGTCTTTTTTTAAGGTCGTAGAGTAGACTGTATACAGTGGGTTACAAATTACATTCATCGTATGGTTTATCCCTTTAACACGCGCACTTGTTTGGTCTAAGTGTTGCCAAGTGGTACTCGATAAACCGGATACATATACTTCATTAAATTCAGACTCAAAATGGTCAATATTTTTAATTAGCAGATTTGATAAATAACCTGCTGACATTGAAATACCAATATTCTCTAAAAATTCCAGTAATTTACCTTGAGTCATGTTGCCACCGTAGTACAGGCTCATGACAAAGGCTTTTATTCCTGGACCAAACTCTCCATCGTAACCCGCAGGTAATGATGCTAAATATGTTTTACCCTCTGATGGTGAGTAGAATTTTGGTTTTAGGAATAGTACATTATCGGTTTCAAGTAAGATATCTTGTACAATTACTTTTTCGTAACCCTTAAACTCTGCATCTGCTGGTAGCTCAGATTTCGGATACTCCAAAATCCATTCTCTATCTATTGTTATGCTGGCGTTTTTACTACTCTTAGTATGCTTAGAGGAAGTTTTACGTTCTTTCTCTGACGAATGGTCTTTCTTAAACCCGCTAGTTTTATTGGCTTTGATGTCTGGCTTACCCTTTTCTCCTTTAAGTCGATTGTTTTCATCCCGTAGTTTTTGGTTTTCAACCCGTAGTTCTTCTGTTTCTGCTTTTAACTCTTCTATTAAGTTGAGTAGTATTTCTACATTACGACGCAATGGTTCGTCTGCAATACCTGTGGGGTCAATGGTTTGCAGTAATGTCTCTACCGGTTTGTCAGGAGATTGTTTTTGCGTCATGCATAATATTCTACGACGCAGTGTGTACGAATGAACCTTCTTATTTTTTCGTTACCCCTATTTATTGAGCGGATACACTAGCGATTTGTTTTTCAACAACAAATTTTTTGGCTTTTTGAATTTAAAAATCTGGGTGAGTCTGATGAAGTTGGCGCCAACCATCTAACTCCTGAAGGTAGGACAATACTGCTGACGGTCCAGCTACTTGATATAAAGATATAGCTGATTCCCACTCTTTGAGAGTTGCTTCCTTTTCTTTAAGAATTGTAATGATAGCGGTGGGAAGTTTTATGTCTTTACCAGTATCTAAATCAAGGTGAAGTGTAGTTTCTAAAAGCAATTCCTGCTCAGATAATATGGCGCCACCTGTTTTGAGATTTATATCATTCAACTGAGAGGTTACTCTCGATAAAGGTAGAGTGAGTTGTTTAGATTCATTAACTTTCTTCTTAATTTTAGCTTTGGTTTTAACGACAACAGGATTTTGAGGGGTGGGTACAAGGTAGCTTTGTGGTAGCTCAATTGATAGTTGCTCCTTAAGTCTATAGGATACGTATTGCTTTTGAGGTTGAGTTATTTTGTAGGAAAATTCAGCTGTTTTTCTAGGGTCGCCAAACTTTCTAAGTTTTACCTTTACTTGATAAGAGATTTTTCCTTGAATTAGTGTGTAGCTATCAAGAACAACAGGGATGGTATATTCCTGCCACTCAACTTCTATAACCCGGTCGCCATCTTCATATTTATATACATTAGTTAATCTGGCACCAGGTTTGTCTTTAAGGAAGTTGTCTAGCCATTTGCGCTGTTTCTTGTTGAGTAGTGATAATTTCTTGGTCATTGTCAAATATAATTAAAACAGAGTTAGCTGTTTGTTGCTGTCCAATGCTAGAGGATTAGCTATTTGGAGAATTTGCTCCCTTTTTTGGTTGATAAGGTCAAGATAGTATTGACGAGCATACTTTTCTTGACTGCTGATATTTACTACTCCTGTAAGTCCCTGATAGTAAGTTACTAAATCACCAGTTTTTCCTATTTTAAGGAGTTCCTTCTCTCCTTCTTTAATTCGACAAGTAATGGATAAATCTTCTACAGAAAATTTACCTGATAAAATTTGAGCTTTAATATCGCTGTGATACTTTTCAGCTTTTGATATATCCTCAATTAGATGAGTTAGGTAACTGATAGGATATTCTCTCTCAAATTTAGAACGAGAACGGTTTCTCCAGCTTCCCTTACGGATAATTTTGCTATTATTTAGCCAGAGCAGATAGTTTTTGGTTCCCCTTTCAGGAACGAACATTGCTTTGGCAATAAATTCTAACTTGATTGTTAATCCTTTTGGTAACTGAGATTGAAGGATTGTATGTACTTTTTCCGGGTCGGGGTGAGTGAAAAATATGCCGTCAGTATCAACCTCAATTGGCACCCCACCATTTGAGGTAATGATATCGATTGTAAACTTAAGTATACGGCGCCCGTAAGCTGTTATCAGTGCAGCAGCTTCCATGTCGTTGAATGGTAGGTCAGATGTTCCGAAGAAGCCGTACTGGGAGTTAGCCAGTGCTTTGGTAGATGCAATTTTGTCTTTGGCGGCAATATCCCCATTTCTGCTAAGATTTTCTAGACTCGATTTTTCATCAACTAGATATTGCAGAATACCTAACCCAATGCGGTCGATATCTTTGTAAGAAACAATCCCCTTTGATATTATGGTTCTGGGATACATCGAACTAAAATCGATGTAAGCAACTCTGTAGTACAACCCTGGTGTGGAATAAGCTATCCCTCCCTGGAATTTGTACTTACGGTCTGGTTTGGGCAGGTAATTAGGATAATGATGTTCGTAAATTTGCTCCCACTTCCAGCCGTTACCACCGAGCGCGCGCTGCTGTAGATTTGTTCTTGGTACAACTAGCCCTTCGTAGTAATAAGAGGGTACAAGCTTTTGGGCGATAAGTCTGGTATCCTCAAGGTCGTAGATAAGATACTTTTTGATTTTTGCCCATCCTTTACCAAGACCAGCTTTCCAACAAGCGAGTATTTCTTCATACTGGAGAACTAACCTAGCTTGAGTACGCAGTCCCATTTCTAAGACGGCAAGTTTGAGCGAACGTCCGTTAGTTAGTTCCTTAGCGATAAAATCCCATCTCAGTACACAAATGAAAATATCTACGTGTTGGCAACCTTGAATAAATACTTCCCGAATTTCTAGCGGTTTGCCCCTAAATTCGGCAGTTGCAATAGTACGCTTCTTAGGTGCAAGTTTAAATGGATGTTTGATACCGTGTAACTCGCACCGGGTAATAATAAATGGCAAGTCAAACTCTGTCCCGTTGTATGTATAAACTACATCAGGCTTATATCTTTCCAGTAGTTTGAGGAACTGATTGATAATCTGGCTTTCGCAAATATCCATAAAAATGAATATTTTTCCTGTTTCGTTCATACAACCAATCGCGTAAATACGATTTTCTTTAGCGTTGATTCCTGCCGTTTCAATATCAACTACTAGACTTTTGATGCTAGAATATGGGGCAATATTTATTATGGGTTTACACTTAGGAATAGGGGTAGTATCTTCCCAAAATATATCCAATCTTTCCTCATCGACAATTATTTTATTACCAACTTTAGTAATAAAATTCCTGTGGTTGTAACTCATGAATATTCCAGCTTATGAATTACAAACGACGTATACTTGATATCAAGGATGTATTGTTTACCCTGGTAGTGATTAATAAAATATTCTAGGTCTTGGATATTAGTAATAGTTAACTCTCGACTAATTACATCTTCTTGTTCCTCTCCAGGTAGTTTAGCTATACTATCTTCTTCCGGATTTTGGCAATAGTAATAAATTATTGGATTAGCTAGTTTGAATGGACGTTTTACATTATGTATATTTTTAATTACATAGTGTATTCCTCTGATAACCACAAAGATTGATATATTTAAATTATCAAACAGAATTGTTTCCAATCGTTGAAAGCTTTCTATTTTTAACCAATCAGCTTTCGAGCAATCTTGCTTGAAGTATATTTCCATTTTAGATGTACAATCATTTAATATTTACTCATTTATTAAAGCGTATGCTGTTGTAGTGATTTTAATTCTCATTTGATTTACAAAAAATTTACAATCTTTTTACTAAAAATAAACCTAATTATTTATCCAGTATTTATACTGAGGCTATTAATTTAATTTTGGTATAGCGGTTATGCTATTGAAAAAAATCTTTTTATTTTCGGTTTTGATTTATCTTGTAGGTTGTTCATCTAAAACTAGTAGTACATCGCAATTGACTTTATCAAATCCAGCAGAAGCTTCAACTTCTGTATCTGAACCTACCGTGAAATCTGAAGCGCTACCAGATTTACCAACTGCAAAGAAGTTACCTCCAGTAGATTCGGTTAACGATTTGATAGACAATTATCATTTTGATGGAGACGGAGTAAAAGTTAGACTTGTAGTCAAAAATGATAAAGCTTGCTTTTTGTGGATAAAACCTTCAACTCCAGATACTGCTGGTGAGTTGGTAATGGAAGCTTTGAAACGTGATAAGCTTGGTTTATGGAAGGGTATTAATTCTGAGAGACTATTTACCCAGTCGGCGCCTAATCAACTAGATGTTTATTCTCCGACTGAGGAGTTACAAGCGAGTTATACAAATAGTTCTGTTACGAAGGAGTTGACTAGGGCAGCGTCTGATTATAAAGAGCGCACTGCTGGTTTTGATGTTTTACTGCGTAGTAACTTGAATAAATCGAAAGTAGCGCGCGCTGTATATAGTAATCAGTGTGCCCAAGTCGCTAATTTTTATTATCGTGAAGAACTGCCACCTTTAAATACAGAACAAAAGCATGAATTTCAAAGAGAATCAGAGTCAACTAAGCAAAGTTAGAAATTAAAAATAATATTCCTTCTCTAATGTATAACATTAGAGAAGGTTTTTGTATATAAATTTTACATAGTTAGTTAAAGTTTATTTTTATAGTAAAATAAAAAAGGAATTTTTAGATTTACCTTGGGTTATCTCTGGTCATGATACATTTAGGCGAGTATTTGAACGTATTAACCCAAAAATATTTGAGCAATGCTTTCAAGGCTGGATAAAGTCAATAGTTGAAACAGTCGGCGCACAGGTAATCCCAATTGATGGTAAAACTCTTAAAGGTTCTTACGACAGAGAACAAGAAAAATCTGCTTTACATATAGTCAGTACATAGTTTACAAAATTATCTATCAGATCAATACGAGAAAAGTTAGTTATCTCAGCTTTTTTAGGTCGAATACGTTTCTGCCCATTAGGAATAAACACTTGGCGCCATTCATTATTCAACTTCGATGGCATTTCTGGAGCAGCAGGTAATCTACCAGTTAGCGCTCTTTCATCACTTTTGTGAGAGAATAATCTAGAAAGCTTGCTATATAAGCTTTTTGCTAAAAGACACTCCCGTGAAGGGTGGTTATACGGAAAAGCGTGGTATAATACCCAAGTAAGGAGGTAAAAAAAGAAGTTTTCCGTATATTCAGACAGGAGTTCGTTGTAATGTTTGATATATTAGGATTGAAAAAAGATTATACGGAAACTTTCCGTATAATAAGTAGTTATGCTGTAAACGTCGAGTAAGAAACAGCAGTTGTTGCAAATCTGGGTTTTTGGATAAGATTGTTTTGCTTAATCCAGCAGTTCAAGAGGTCAGCGACAATGACAGAACTAATTCAATGTCAAAGTTTGAAGGTTAATCCTGAAACTATCTGCAAAAAAGGAGGACTGCGTGGCAACTTGGATTGAGAAGCTTGGTGATGAAGTCAAAGATGACTGGGATAAAGCGAAGGGAGGAGTACAAAAGGTACGAGAATATTTTGTGGATAAGATTGCTGGTCTTAAGCCAAAACTTGGTGTAAGTGCAGGTATAGATATAGATGCAGCAATTAGAATTATTCTCGATGACTCCTTCTTAAAAGTCATTGATAGAATAACCTTCGCGCTCAACAATGCGATTGACAAAGCTGGTGCTGAATTTCAAAAACTGGTTAAGCAAGTATTCAGTGAACTATCCGAACTAGCAGATAGAATAGATAAAACAATTGACAAGATTTTTGAGAATATATCAACTGCTTTAGCTGACATCAAGAAAAATCTTATTGATCCTATTGTTAGTGCAATCTCAGATTTAGAGAAAAAGCTGATTGAGGACATTAATAAAGTACTCGATAAAGTCTTCGATTTTTTTCAGGGAACTGTACAAGACTTCAAGGACGATATAAGTAGGGGCACTAGCCTACTCATTCCTAATCCTTTTGATCCTTGCCGCCAACAGACTGGAACAGCTACAACTCCAGGATTTCGTCTTACTCCGGCAGATGTTTTCAACCTTTTTGAATGTAATCAACTGAGACGGTTGGAAGATTCCTCTACGACAGTTAAAGAAATAACTGAAGTATATGCTGTACTTCAATTGCAATCGTTTAGAGTGACGTGCTTAGGTAGAGGCTCACCAACTTTTCAAGACATTTTCACCAAAAAGTGGATTAAGTACGGTCAACTTTATGATTTATGGAAGGAGTTTAACGGGACAATGACAGCACAACAAGCATTTGACGAAGCTATCAAAAGACTCGACCAGGCAAGGAATGAATACCAAAGTAAGGCTGCACAGGTCGATGGACTGATTACGCAACTTCAAAACATCAACACTGACCTTCAAAATACTAAGGGTATTATCGGTTCTACTCTTAGTGGTAATGGTGATGTTTCGGTTGGAAGTGCTAATCGCTTAGGGTTTGCTTTGCCTGACAGCTTTTCTCTTGATGGTAAAACAATGGGGCATTACTCATTGGGATGGTTCGCTGATTCTTCGGAACCAAGCGGTAATACGGCATGGTTTTCTGGTTACGGAGGTATCAAGATGTTTACTAGAGGTGAAGCTAGACTTTCCATTGATATAGGAGGAAACATTCTATACACAGTATCGATGGACAAGTCTTCTTCAAGAGAGTTAAAAGAGAATGTTGCTCTTTTCCCCACCGAAGATGCTGTTGAGATTTTAGAGGGGCTAGATCCAGTCAGCTACAATCTCAAAACAGATGAGGAAAAGAGACTGCATATTGGATTTATAGCGGAAGATGTTCCAGAAGCAGTGTCATCTCATGCCGGAAAAGCCATTAGCAACGATAACATCACAGCAGTTTTAACCAAAGTCGTGAAAGAGCAGCAAAGGACTATATCGGCTTTGCAAGAGGAAATTGAATTGGTCAAGAAGCAAATTTAGATTCAGCCAATCTATCTTGTATGATCCCGTATATAAAGTTAAGTCTTAAGCTATCTGTTTGAGTAAGCGGCATAACAATTCGCTCGGAGCGGACTGCTGAAATATCTTGGTGTATTGCAATACCTTCGCCAAAATAAAGAGGACTTTCTGTAGTAGAGTTATGTTTACCAGACTACAACTCAAACATTCCCAGAAAGCCCATGCCAAATATATTAGCACTATTGGAATGCGAGAGAGCGACACACGACAAGAACAACTTTGAGGCGGTGGAGTCGAATCATACCAGCAATGCTGGCCATGAGTGGAAGAATAACTATGCGAGGAATATCACGGTGGTGTAGTAAAGGAGGTAGCTATAGAACAATACAGCGCTTTTTCGCTTCTTCTTTACCTTGGGCAGCATTATTTTGGGTATTTTTTAAAGAACATATATTCCGCAGTAAAGAAACATATTTACTAGCAGGAGATGAAGTCATAGTTAGCAAATCAGGAGAAAAAAGCTATGGTATCGATAGATTTTTCTCATCGTTATGTGAAAAACCTATACTCGGATTATCTTTTTTTGCGTTATCGCTTGTGAGTATCGAGCAAAGAAAAGCATTTCCTATTAGCATTGAACAGGTTATAAAACCAAAAGAAGAAAAAGCAAAACAAACAATAAAAAAGCCCAAAGCATCTGAAAACGATTTGAATAAAGAAGCTATAAAAAAGAAAGGTGGGCGCCCAAAGGGAAGTAAAAACAAGGATAAAAAAGAAGTAAATTTAACCTCAGATTTTCTACGTATCCGCTATATGGTTCAAGATTTACTCAAAAAAATCAGTAAATTATTACCATTGACCTACTTGGTGCTAGATGGTTATTTTGGAAATAATAAAGCTGTAGTCATGGCTCGGCAGTTAGGTTTACAGCTAATTTGTAAAATGCGTCATGACTCAGTTTTGTACATACCTTACGAAAATCCAGACCCTACCCGTAAGTCCCGTCGTAAGTACGGGGAAAAAATAAACTATTTATTTATACCTGATTGCTTTCTCAAAGAAACTAATATTAATGATGATGTTCGTACAGATATTTACCAAGCAAAGCTTCTACATAAGGAGTATTGTCAGGGGAGCATCCAGTTTTGGCAGATCGACTTTTTTGGACTAAGCGTATAATAAGGTTTCTGGCGCCAAGTACTTATGTTTCTTCCAAAAGTGGATGCTCCCTATTGTCAGCCACTAAATATTGTAATTTTAGTACGTACAAATGTTAAAACTTTAGCACGAACTCACGCTGTGTTATTTTCTACTGACTTAAACCTTAGTTATGACAAGTTAATTGATTATTACAGTTTGAGATTTCAAATCGAGTTTAATTTCCGTGATGCTAAACAATTTTGGGGATTAGAAGATTTTATGAATGTCGGAAAAACAGCAGTTACAAATGCAGCAAATCTTGCATTTTTTATGGTTAATGTCTCGCATATTTTGCTCTCTCATTTTCGCAAATTCAATCCTGACTTTAGTATCATAGACTTGAAAGCATGGTTCCGAGGTTATAAATACGTTGAGGAAACTATAAAACTCCTTCCCGAAAAACCAGACCCAGTTTTAATGGCAAATATTTTCCACAGAGTTACCAATTTAGGACGCATTCACCAGACCATTCAAGGTTATACAAATAGAGACTGAGAACCAGGTTGAGAAAGACTTTGTAAGAAATATGCATAAAAATTAAGTTTTACAAACACCACAGTTACTAATCAAAACCCCAAAAAAGATAATTTTTGGGCTGCCGAAAAGGTGATTTTGGGTATCGAATCAGTAAGTAAGGGCAAATAGCACGCACCATTTTTGAGTATGATTATTGAGAGTAATTATTATTTATCCGGAGCTAAATAGCTACCGACCTAGCTTATGTGGCTTTCACCAATTTTTGAACGTTTTGTCGAAAAAAGTCCAATCACGGTAATCATCAGAGCAATGATGGAAGTCGTGTTGGTGGATGACCAACTCGATGATTTATTCAACGCGACTGCTGAAACTGGATATACAAGAGAACTACTGTTTTCGACTTTAGTAAAAATGATGACTGAAGTGGTGTGTAGTGCAAGTCAGAGTATTGGCTCGGTATATAAAGAGATGGCATCAACAATCGGTGTGTCAAAAACTGCGGTCTATGACAAGCTGAATCGTCTTGAACCAGTGGTCAGCCAAGCATTGGTAAGAGATACAGCGGCAAAGTTAAAAGTAATAATTGAGACAGTTGGTATTAGTACCCCAAGTCTATTACCTGGTTATAAAGTGAAAATTCTCGATGGAAACGCTCTCGGAGCAACAGAGCATCGTTTGGCGGTGTTACGTTCAAATGGCTCTGGACCTCTACCCGGAAAATCAATAGCCGTATTGTCAGCAGATTTAGGGATGGTCACCGATGTTTTCCCGTGCGAAGATGGACACGCTCAAGAACGCTCCTTATTACCAGATGTTTTAGAAACAGTTGAAGCTGGGGATTTGTGGATTGGCGACAGAAATTTTTGTACCCAAGAATTTCTAATTGGAATCGCTAACAAGCAAGCAAGTTTTATAATTCGCCAACACCAAAATTTACCTTGGTTTGCAACGAATGAATTAATTTACCAAGGGCAAAGCGAAGGGGGAGAAGTTTTTTCTCAAGATGTTACTTTAGAGTATTCTGGTACTAAGTTAAACTGCCGACGCATCGTCATCAAATTAGAAAAACCCACTCGTGATGGAGAAACAGAAATTGCAATATTAACTAATTTACCTGTATCTCATGCTGACTCAATTCTAATATCACAACTGTACCGAAAACGGTGGCGAGTAGAAACTTTATTTCAAGTTGTCACCCAAACCTTTCACTGCGAAATAAAAACTTTGGGCTATCCGAGAGCGGCTCTGTTTTCCTTTTGTATGGCACTAGTTGCTTATAATTTTTTTGCTTGTCTACATATTATTTTATCAAGCGTCCATGGCGCAGATAAAGTTGAAGGCAAGTTATCTTATTATTATCTTTCAGCTTCCCTCTCAGGCACTTATAAAGGCATGATGATAGCTCTGCCAAATCAAGAGTGGGAGAAATTGGGAGAAATCAGTTTGACCCAATTTTCACAGCTACTTCAGGACTGGGCACGCTTGGTAAATCTATCAGCTTTTACTTCATCCCCAAGAAAACCCAAAAAGAAAAAACCAAAACCGCCTTACGACCCTAAACATCCCCATGTCTCAACGGCTCGTCTCCTTGAGGAAAAAAAGAGTAAGAGTACTTCGCGAAAATCGAAATAAGATTTTCAAGTCCTCATAGTTGTTTTGCAGAATAACTTTCATATTTTATTGAAATAAAGTAGCTGAAACTATCCATCCGTAAAAAGGATAGTTATAATCATCTGTCTAATTGCCTATATTTTCGTCATAAAAATATCTCATCCACTTAGTTTCTCTGTTAAATATCTTTTTGCAGATATTTAATTTGATTTATTCTGAATAAGCTAAAGAAATTATTGATAATATATCCCTTTATTGACAATTATCTCCCTCCTCTAATGCCACCTTGACTGGGCTAGGCAACGAATTACATCGTGGTCAACATAACTCAATTGATTTGGCATTACATCAATTAATCGTAAATTCAAATAAAATCAAAGAGTTATTTTATCAATCAGGTGCTAATTTTGTTGTTAATTTTGTTACTGATTACATAGCGCACTCTGGTTTGAATGCAGCACGTAACATCGGGCTAAAAGCAATATTGCGGCACAGAACTAACGCCCTGTTTATCCACTTGTTGGGTAAATCTCGGCGGAAAGCCTAGTTGAGTAATTTACTAGGTGTGCAGTAGTTCTAGAACGAGCAGGTGACTCTCACAACTATTGTACTGGGCTTGGGTAGACTGCCCAAAAGTTCCTACTTAACTACGTTGGCGACCGATACAGTTGCAACTACGTTGCGCTTGCTGTGAACAACGACTATAGAGGAGCTGCTTAAGTGAACTACGAATTACGGTGAATTACTGCAATTTACTACGATTCGTTGACTACTCACGGAGAGTTTGTGTTTAAGACAAGCACTCAAAGTCGGACGATTAGCTTGGATATCTGGCACTGAGGAATTAGAAGCCCTTGTAGAAGAGACACCCGTTAACAATAATGAACAATCAGTAAGTACTGGTAGTGTTGATATTGTTACCTTGATTGAACAACCCGAAAATGAGTGTAAGTCATTAACAGTAGAGGATGTAATATCATCCTTGAGCAATAAATTATTTTGTGTGGTAGAAAGTATTACTTACCTGACGCGAAAACAAGTTAAAGAAGCGGAACAATTGGTGCGAGACATAGTTAATTTTTGTAATAACCAACCTGCCAATTGTCAGTGGTTAACCCTTGCTTCCATTACCAGAAGAAATGGAATGGCTTTAACCATTGTGATTGGTTATTTGGGAAAAGAGCATAGGGACTGGTTTTTTCACTTACCTCAACTGTTGGCTGATGCTGCGATACGACACCCGGAAGAATTATTATGGGTAAATCAAGTGCTACGTTCCCAAGCAGAATCTTTACTAACCGTGCTATTAAATTAAGCAGGTGGACGCTAATTATCTTAATTAGCTTTAATTAACCCTCTATTTTTATTCGTCACCTTTACCACTTTCCGCAACTTGACGTAATGCCAAAAAAGCTTCTTTTAAAGGTTGACTGACAGCACTTTCTGATTCAGTAAGTACTAATTGTTGGTAAGCTTCAAGAAAATTCATCCGCAAGCGATGAAATAGATGAAGAAAATGGCGTAAAAAACTTACACAATTAAGAATTACGATTTCAATTCCACCAGTTTGTTCGTAAATTGAGCGAGCATATTCAGCAACTGCGGGTTCAATTACATCCGTAGTAATGAAAATATAGTTATCAATTCTATCTACTGAATTACTAATCTTTTGTAACGCACGATTAATATCATCAATCGTCACCTTTTTCATCTTCATTTCATAGCATGTTATCACATTTTCTTGATTTAATAACGTAATTTCGATATCACCAAGCGCTCCTGTTTGCTCATCAGCCGCGTTATGACTAGTAAGAGGTAACGAGCGTTGTCCTAAATAAACTGAAGCTGATTGGTAAGCTGCTGCAACAATTAAAACAGGTAAGCGACTTGAATTAGAACAACTTAAATGCTGCTCAATCAATTTAATAATTGCTTCAGCAGAAAGCGGAATTCCCCCTGCTAACGTTTGTAAATCTGACAATAAACTTGCTATCCTTTGTTGTTTTTCGTCTCTAACAATTATCAAATATCTAATAACTTCCGCAAGTAAATCTTCAGCTACAATTCTACCAACATGAACATCATTAAATAGACCAAGAACAGTTTTATAAAGTATGGGAGGTCTACCAACTAAATTAACATCTGGTGTTAAAATAATATTCCTGTTGCGTAAAGCTGGAGTCAAAAAAGCGGTTGTTGGGTTGCATGGAAGTGAGTGTTTGTGAATAAAAGCTGTGACATAAGCTTCATCATAAGTGCGACCTGAGTAACAGTCATCACCGCCAATTTCCGTGTAAGGCTTGCGAATATCTAGATTATTTCTATGGACTTTTGCTAACAAACAAGCAAGTAGCAACCTTACACCAGCGCGATTCTGTGGATTACGACAGACAAATTCTACATTTTTAGAAATCGCATTATCTTTGATGATTCCTTCTGTTAAATTACTAGCAACTCTTTCAAATGCTAAATCAAGGATAGCTGTTGGGGTTGACATTCATTTTCTGCTTGTTGTGATTTTATCTTATCTAGATTTTGTTTAGAAATATCATCAATATTATAGTTAACCCACAGCACTTCCGTTCGTAATCCTTTTGTAGAGTGACAAGTTTTAGCAGGTGCAGCAATTGTTTTCCAATCCCCATACAGTTCGGACATTAAAGAACATTCATAACCAGAAATTGCGACTTTACCCTTAACGTTATGCAACACTAGTGCCAGTTCTCGATGTTGCTTGTCCGTCATTTCGTAAGCGTAAGCTTGACTGTCTCCTCTCGAATCATGGGGATAAGGAGGGTCGCAGTAAAATAAAGTTTCTTCGCTATCGTAACGTTGAATTAGTTTAATTGCTGAGTCATGTTCAATTTGCACTCGCAAAAGTCGTTGGACAATTTCTGGTAAGTCTTCTACGCTACCTAACCATCTGGAAACTGCACCAGCCATTCCTGCACGAGAAGTTAGTTTGCAATGTGCCCATCTGCCAGAACTTGCTGTTTGCGCTAAACCTGTTCTCACTTGTCTTGCTCTGATAAAAAATCGTCTAGCTCGCTCAAATTCCGATATGTCTGGAGTAAGTGGTGAAATTGCTAATTCAAATTCAGACCGCGAAAAGGGAGTTAAACCAATAGCTTCGATGAGACGTTCCTTTTCGTCTCGCAATACACGAAAAAAGTTGACTACTTCTCCGTCCAGGTCGTTATATGTTTCCACTGGACTTGGCTTCCGGTTGAGTAATACCGCTGCCGAACCGCCAAAAGGTTCACAATAATGCACGGCTTCTGGTAAAAGTGGTAAAAGCCAATCCAGGTGGCTGAATTTACCGCCATACCAGCCAAAAGCTATTAGCTTGTTTTTAGCCATCAACTTTAAATAAATTAAAAATTATATTAAATATATTAACATTACCATTGAAATAGTAAAATATTGATTTGCGTAAATTTATAAAAAACTTAATTAGAATTTTGCCTTAACATTATAAATCACTACTTGTTGCTAACGCTTTGAAAATTGAAAACAGCAAGTAGTGAATCATGCATCAAACTAGTACCATTGTAACAAATAAAAAGCCAAAACAAGCACTTAAATCAGTAACAGAGGATGAATATTACGATTTAGAAGCTAAATTAGCAGCCGAAAAATCTGATTATTACCACTCACAATACAGCATTTAGGGAAAAATGACTCAAGCAATTGAACGCCAAATTAACGAACTTACTCTTAAGGAATTATCCCTTGATGCTGCAAAACTTTGGGAGCAAATTGAAGAAGCAACTGATTCAGAAGAAGAAGGTGAGGTTAAAGAACTTATCAGCAAGCTAGTCTCTGTCCAAAATGGTATCGAAACCAAAATTGATGCTATCGCTTGGGTGGTAGACCAGCTTAAACTTGACCTGGAAACCTGGGAAGAAAGAAAGCAGCGCACAGTTGAACTACATGACAAAGTAATCTCCCGAAGAAAAACTCAACTAGAACAAATTAAACGTACGCTCATTTATTTGCACGAAATTGGGTTAATTCCAGAGAAAAACATTGGTAAGGATAGAGTTATTGAAATCAGGGATAATCCACCAAAAGTAGCTGATTTACTAATCGAAGTTGATGATGCTGACTTTCCCGATGAATTTAAAAGCATTGAGTACAAACCCAACAATAAAGCAATTTTATCAGCTTATAAAGCTGGATGCGATATCAGCCATATTGCACAAATCACCGTAGGAAAGCAAGTTCGGTTTAAAGTTACATCTTTAAGGAAAAATTGATGGAAGCAGAACTAGTCAAATTAATCAAAAAATTATCTTGGAGTTTAAACCCAAATGTTTCGCTTACAATCTGTAAAGAAATTGCAAATTTAGCAGGATTAGCTCAACCTGAAAATGAAGAGGACTGTTACCAAATTCTTCAATGGGTAAACGATAATTACCCAAATGCTTATAACAATGCAACAAAAAGCGCCAGAGAGTTCTGGAATTTAAGGTAAGTAAACAAATTGGCTGCTATATGTATAGCAGCCGATAAAAATTTTATAATTAATAGTAATAATACCCAAATATAAAGTAAAAAATCCATTCATGTTTAATTTTTATAAAGATTCCAGATAAGTACTGACGGCAATAACACTAAGCAACTAATATCAATTAAATGTTTGTCGTTTATTGCTAACACTTTTAATTGTTGGGAAATTTGTACTCCTCAATTCAACATTAAAGGAATAATATGCCAAAGAATGGGATGGGTTATGATAAGTGGTGGCATTTTGGAAACGCACTCTGGATTATATTTGGACTAACCTGGAGGACAGGATTAGGTTTGTTTGGATTTGTAGTGTATGCAAGCTTAGGATATAAATACGACTGGCCTTTCTATATGCCTATTGCTATTCTCTGTGGTTTTGCACCGTGGGGTTGGAAAGTCAAAGGTATGCTCGCAGAAGAAGCATCCGATAGATTTGCACGTAAAATGGAACAAGCTGCAAGAGAAGGTAATTTTTATTTTCATCAAAAGATAGAAATTAGGCAAACCCCACGGATAGCAATCTTTATAGTAGATGTGTTTGATAAAATCATATGGTCTGGAATTTTAGGGATAGTTTTGGGATGGAAGGCTGTGTATCGAGAAGTAGCTCAGCTAATATACGACATCCAAAACCTTTTCGCTTGAATATGAACTAGTTATCTAGTTTTATATTTTTGGAATTACTATGTACGCTAACGCGCAGTTTCTTTGAAATTTCTTTACATTAATATCATGGAAACTGCAATTAATTTAATTGATACTTTCTTGTATTTCTGTATCTGGGGGTTTAGCTATCTCTTGATAACAACATTTCTTGTCGAACTGCAAGAAGAATTCAAAAAACATTTAGAAATCTCCTCAACTGTCATTTGTATAGAACAAATTTATTTTCCCCAGCCAGTGCAATTAACAAAAGAACTCAGCCAACCACAACCTGTGACCCAATATAGAAAATATAGAAGCAAAACGCGCACTACAGAACTAAGGCATTTATGTGATGTTAAAGGTATTGATTGGTATTATACAAGCATCAACCCAGAAACAGTACGCAAACGACACATGACCGTGGAAGAGATGGAAAGAGCTATCCAACTAAATAATAGTTCCACTTAACCTTTGGCTGCATCAATAAATTTGTACCGGATTTATTCTATCTTGAATACGATTGAAAACTTTGGATATTTAAATTGCTACTTAACACAAAAATTATCGCTAATTCACAATTACATATATGTACTAAAAAGAAAATTTAGTACAATTAGAAAATCAGTTCCAACTCAATTCAGTATAGCTATTTTCTCTGAAGCTGAGATTGCAATATTGGCTGATACTATCATCTCATCTATTCAAGGTAGGTTTATCTGCCTTTTTTATTTTGAAGGAGTATTATGAATTACGATTTGACGATGGATGAATTAAAAGGTGTTGTTACAACTCTAAAAACAGGAAGATTTCCCTCAAAAGAGCTTTTTAGTAAAGAAGTCAAATGTGGAATCACTTTTGAAGAATTGGATTCAGTATTTAATATAAACGAAGATGATATGGATATTCGTATAAATCAACTTCAGCAAGAACAGCCAGAAAAATTTGATGAGTTTTATGACAAACTCAAATCTTTCTGGTCTGTGGATGTAGAAGATATTGAAGCAAGAATCAAAGAACTAAATCTTGCATAATAGAATAAGGGTGTTATCCTCATAACACCCAAAATTAATTTAACAAATAAATATACTGTAATCTAGGTAATCACAGTATATTGTAAAAGCTCACGATTAGAAATCTGAAAGAGCTTGAATTAAACTTTCTGCTTCTCCTTGATTAATACCTGATAAAATTTCTACAGCCTTGTTTAAATTTATTTGGTATTCTTCCGAATAACCAAGCATTGTATCTTCCAAAGCATTAGCTAAAGTATATTCACCTAAATTAGCAACTTCAAGATGAAATAACCAATAAGCTAAAGTTGCCCTGAGTGCCAATTTATCAGCTAAAGTCAATTTTTCAAACGTTACTCCAAAACACTCAACAAGTTCCTCTATCTGCTGAGTCTGAACGTAATAAGTAATACATTTGCTCATTTTAATTACTTCTCTAATTTTTTCTTTGAGCTAAGTACCCTTGACGGTAATCAGCCTTTTTTAACTTGGAAGCCTGACGTGTGCCCCACTGTCTCATTGGAGTAACTTTCCCTACATCAGCCAGCTTCTGACGGTAAGTGTCGTTACCAGTAATTTTTGCGATCGCCCCAGCGATAAACCTCGCGCAGCGTTCTGGCTGTGAGGAGACCTGTTCTTCTGCAAACCTGATGACAAGCCAGTTAGCATCAACAAAACATTTATTTCGGTAGTCATCCTCTCCAATGCAGTGGGTTGGTTTTCCAGTAGCAAACGAAATAGGTTCGTCCACTTCCAAGTCAATATGTAAACCAGTAGTTGGTTCAATAATCAGGAAATCAGCCGTGTAGTGCAAATCATGTCCTGGTGGTAACATCTTTTGCTGGGGGAAAATAATGTCACCAAAATAATGCTTAAGAACATTTTCCAGCAATCCCTCACTTGCACCAACCGGAGCATCACCCGTTCCCGAAGGTAAAATCAAAGGGGTAAATTTTTTCTGCTTAACTAAATCTGGGATACAAACAATTGGAAATTCAGGTGTCGTTTTTGCCATAAACCAAATAATAAATTGAAAATTTATGAAGCATCGATAAAACTTCATAAATATATTTTCATTGAGAGAATAATAATAGCTATTGTATAAATAAGTTTGAGACAAAAGCAACTAACAAATTGTAAGATATTTAATTAATTTTTAGTTAGTTTTTGAGTGGAAAATATGATAATTTATTAATTACATATAAACAAAGGTACGGCTAAGATATGGAATTATCGTAGTTTTAAATAAAAATATGAAGTCAAGCCTAGAAGAGTTAGGGAACATCATCAAGAATAATCATCCGGTAATCGCCTGTGAATCACCACTGCAAGAAAGAAGTAGATTATTAAGTTATATAGTGGGCTATTGCAACAATATAAACAAAAAAACTTATATTTGGAATTTAAACTCAGAGAGCATAAAAGAAATACAAATAAGAGACGGGAAAGTAACGCTACAAGAGTTTCACGCGTACCAGCAGCCACCCAAGAATAATAAAGAAGATTATTTTAAAGTATTGGACTTTTGGAAAGATTATGATGGAGAGGGGGTAATAATAGCAGAAAATATTTATCCCTGGATAAAGCCTGGGGAAACAGTTGATACAGAGTTTTTCTTAGTATCTGAGTGGATAAAATCCTGTTTAATTAATATCAACCAACAAAATGAAGGTAGCCATAAAAGCTTGTTACTACTAGGAGCAAATGCCGAAATCACAAGCGAAATCGCAGCAGAAATTCCTCTGTGGACGCAAGAACTACCAGAAACGCAAGAAATAATCGATAGCCTTAAGTTAGAAGCTAATTTACCAGATTCCTACCAGGAAGCAGACTTTTTGGAAATCGCGAAAAGCGGTTGTGGTCTGTATATATCAGACATACTAAAATTACTACACAATGTGAGTAAAACCGTAGACATCTTGGACTCTAATAATATAGCGAGTACACTTATAAAACAAAAAATCCAATTGCTCAATAGGCTATATGACATTGAATTTCTGCCTCCACCTAAAGTAGAATTGGGAGGCTTAGAACTGATGCAAGAGTCATTCAAAAAGTTTAAGCGATTGCTCAGTCCCCGTGCTAAACAATACAACTTGCGCGTACCTAAGGGGATTATGCTTGTGGGACCACCGGGGACGGGTAAATCCCACTCCGCAAAAGCTTGTTCTCAGAATATGGGAATTCCCCTGATTATGGTGGACTGGGGTAATTTTCGCAGCTTCGGTAACCAAGCAGAAAGAAAACTCAAACAATTATTACGCTTGGCAGACAGGTTAAATCAAGTAATTGTTTATTTTGACGACTTTGATAAAGGTTTTGCTGGGGATGACGACCTCGCTAAAAGGCTAGCTGGTCAGCTATTAACCTGGATGCAAGAACGCACGTCAGATGTATTGGTTATCGCGTCAGTTAACCGCATGGAATGGTTACCCCCAGAATTAACCCGTGCTGGACGGTTTGACTACATATATAAAGTAGACCTTCCCAACAACGGAGAACGACACACTATATTTAAACTAAATGCTGCAAGATTTGATAAGCGCTTTCGTAATGGCGACCCCTGGACTGAAGATGAATGGCGCCGAATTCTTAAAGCTACAAACAGATGTGTGGGTGCAGAAATCCAAACAATTGTCGAACGTGCAGCTAGCGCACTGTTTTGCGAACAAGTTAAAGAAGACATTTACACTAAAGAAGAATTACCAATACTAGAATTAACCGTAGAAGCGCTACTAGAAGAACGTCGTCAAATTAATCCGCTTGCTATTCGTGAGGCTGACAGGGTTGAAAGTATGAGAAATAAAGCTGACCAACAGGGACTTCCATCTAGCCCAACCGATTCTTCCAAATTTGCTATAGGTAATATTGATATTTTTGGTTAAATTATGCAAATAGTAAATCAAACAGAAAATTCACAAAAAACTAAAAAAGAAAAGCTTCCCCTATGGATAAAAGTTTTCAATATTGTGGGACCTATCGCTGGTATTGCACTTAGCACAATGCCATTTACTTTAAACTACTTAAATCGGCAACCTCAATATCTTCCCATTGCAGCAAGTTTTAGTAGCGATAATAAAACAATCAAACTAGAAGTTGCAGACGAACCACAAGAATATTCCCATGGGCTAAAGTTCCGCAAATCAATACCCAAAAACCAAGGAATGCTGTTTATACTCAAAAAGCCTGAACAAGTCAAACTTTGGATGAAGGATACTTATGTTCCTTTAGATATGATATTTCTCCAAGATGGGGTTATCAAAACTATAGTTGAATCTGCTCCTCCTTGTAAAACTAAAACTTGTCCTAAATACGATTCGGTATATCCAATCAACCAAGTTATAGAATTACCCGCTGGTAGTGTAAAAAGTTTGGAACTTAAACCTGGTAAGAAGATTGAGTTAATGAACATAAAATGAGTAAAGTTTTATTATACCCAAACACTTGCTTCAACCACCTCCCACTCACTATCCGTCAATAATTCTTCTAATCTGGTGCGGTCACAATTTTTTACAGCAGCAGAAACATAGTTTTCGATACTAATACAAGGTCTGTAATCGTTTAGGAAAATCATTTGCTTGAGCTTTCCGACTACAGCGTCAATGGGGGGATACTCTTTGTCTCTGAGCTTGGGCTGACTGTAATCATTGTCCGCATCGTTAGTTTTATTTGAGTCAGTGGCTACCAAATCTTCTTCTGAATTGGGTTTCACCACATTGCCAGCGTTGGCATTGTCGCTACTGTCCGCAGTACTGTCCGCATTATCAAAATCAATCAAATCGCTTATGGTTATTAGAACTTGGCGATTAGTGTCCGCAGTGTCCGCAGTTTTTGCAATGGTTGACACAGTAGTAAGTTCTTGTGCTAATTCACTAGCTTTAGTTTCATTTAAAGATGGTGTAGACAATGCGGACAGTGCGGGAAGTGGATTATTATTTGCAGGTAATCCGCTATATACAACGGTTTCAACTTTTAGACTACTGTCCTCACTACTCTCCTTACAAAATTTTACAAAAAAATGGTTTTTTGCGCTTTTGTAGTTAGCAACTACGCTACTAAAGTAATGTTTGGAACATTATAATGAAGCTCTATCGTTTCTATAACTTTCTTCTGAACCTCTGTTATATAAGGATTACACTGTTTACCAACAGATGTAAGAAAAGAATTGATTGTAAAATCTAGGTTGGGTAATTTATGTAATTTTTGCAAGCGCAAACATAAGTTTTGCATGAATTTACAATCATCATCAGTCATCTCCAAGGATTTGAGATTCTCAATTTTGGCGTTGTATTCACCATCCCAAGTTTCAACGCTGCAAGAAAACTCGCCAACATTGGTTACAATTCCCCAACATCCGCTTTTCCCCTTTAATTCGGGGTTGCCCTTTGGAATGAAAATACATACTTCTCCGAGATGGTAAGGATTAGGCACTTTGGTTCTCTCTCTTATTGTGTCTACTACGTTTTTAACTATTTTACCTGAGGGAACCTTGTTACCAGCTTCTTCTACAGCTTTTTGCCAGCATATAACTTGTTCTTCCGGTTCTAGCCTAGTTAAAGGACGAACTTGACCTTCAGCGGTGGGAAAAACCTCCACAAATTGTGGAACTTTTTGTAAATTCTCCACAACAGTCGCAGCATCAATCATTTGGTACGAGCGGGAATTATTATACCCAAATCTATCCTTACAATAACTCTCGAATGTCTTATGAGTACTGCGATAGAGCCTTCTGTCGCGTATCTCTTTTAAAGCTTTTCCAGCTTCGTAAAAGCTTCTTTCTATAATGCGCTCTAGATGCTCGCGGTCGCGCTGTTCTTCATAAGAAAGTTCATTCTCACATTGAACCTCTGTTCTGGCAGACTGAGCTATTTCGCTCTTAGCATCAAGATTCTCCCAATCGTTGAGTTTATTAGGAGTTGCGACTCGGCCTGCACCCTTGATATTGTTAAAGCTCTTATCCATTATTCTTCGGATAACTGTTATATAATTAATTTTATCTTATTAGCAGTGTACATCACTAAAAAGGACAATAAGTTTTGTAACTTATGCCTATATGAAGTCGAGGTATAATTAATTCATGTCTTTGAGGTTCTAAAATGGCGAGAGTTGGGGGCAATCCAGACTTTGGGGTAAAATACCGTGCTAACTATGGCAGGTCTGAACCGCTTACCGCCCAAGTTAAGGCAGTAGTATATCCCTCGGTAAAAGAAAATTTAAAGCTGTTGGCAGATGAAGAAGGTTGTACAGTACCGGATTTAATCCGTGAAGCAATTGACCAGTACTTAGCTAACAAAAATAAATCAATTATCGGTAAAAATTTTGACACTCAAAAAGCTAGCTAAGTTTATATGTTTGTTTAATTATTGTTTGGATTAATATTATGACTGTATAGATTAATATCCACGATTTTATTATACAAGAAGTCGAACAAAAGTTAGGGTAGTTAGAAAATAAAGCACCATTGAATACTTTAGTCATAAACTTGTATATCCAGCAAGGAAGATTGAAGATAACTTGTAGTAAATGGAAATAGCGTAATCAAAGATAGTGATTTTCAGGACTTTCTTGAAAATGATTATTTACCAAAGATTAAGCTTTATAATACTAAGCCTCACAGGATAATGTAAAAAATTAGAAAATTTTAAATCTTTCTAGTTATAATTAACGAAAAATGTGTAGTTACAGAAACTGGTTTTAAAAACTTTGATAATTCTTATTTGCTTAAAGTAAAACAATAGTAAATTCAACTTTACACATAAATAATTAGGTTTATATTTGAATATAAACTAGTTTTTTAAATTAGTTGACTCTTGTTATAAATGCTTTAAAATAACATTGGGGACAAAAAATCCCCCTTTTACTTAAGTACAAAAGGAGGCTATTTATTGAACAATAAAAATGGAAATGGTCATAAAGGTTTTTGGAACCCAGTAAAAGTTTTTATCCGAACTCTTTTCAAGCTTTGGGAGAAAGAGGATAAAATTTCTGGAGAAAATTACCTTGTAGACTCAGAAATTGTCAAAGCTGACATAGAAGATGTGGCAGACGAACCACATAACGAGTCAGGTAACGGCAAAAATTAACTAGAATGATAGCTCTATTCCTTGCCCGAATAGGGCTATCTACTTCCATCTCATATTATACATTTATTGATTATGTTACATTTAAGCAGTATAATAGTACGTCCCGTTTACTACCGAATAGTTGAGCGTCGCGGTAATGGTTGGGCTTTTAAGGAAGGGGAACCATTTATAAATTGGCTTAATGCGCCAATACTTTCCCAAGAAGATTTATTTGCAGCTTTTGACACATCAATGAAAAAAGTGGCAATTGAGCTATTTCGGGTTAACGATGGTAAGCAGGGGTATTATATCGCCAACATTCTAGATAAAAAATATTATTACTGCGGTACTGAATGGGAAGATGTAAAGATAAAGCTCAAAGAACTGGGCATAGGTAGGGAAGACTCTACCTCGGTTTAAAGCGAAAGATAAATTGGACAACCCCTAATTTTGGTACTTTTTATCCTTGGTTAATCACCAGGGTTTTTAAACGTTAAAAAATCCTCTTCTATAAAATAACTGTCAAATTTATAAAAAAAATACCCATAATTTTAAGAGTAAGTTATGAAAAAATGTTAGATGCTTTTACGGATATTCCTCCCATAAAATAAATTCATTCGCAACAGATGAGTCACAGGGTATTCCTTAGCATCCACAAAAAGCATTTCTTTAATTTCATCAAACTTACTCGTACTTTGCATGAATACACATTACAAACATTATTCAGAAGTCCAAGAATACAATTACCAAGAGGCTAGACGTAAAAAACGGTCTTTCTCAGAAAAAGCCAGCATTACTGGATTAATGGCAGTTGGTACTGGCTTAATGATAGCCGACATATCTATTCATAATATGGTCATGGCATCACTGGCATTTGGTACTGGTATTATTGCATTATTACCAAAAGAAGCAAATAGCTTACTCTCTAATTTTGAGAAATGGCAGCGTAAATATGGCATTAATATCTACACTATCCTCTTCTGTTTGGTTGGTACGGTATTTTTAGTTGATATGATGGCTGCTCCTGCAAACGCGCAATTCATGCAAAATGCAGAAGACTTTTTTACTGAATATTTTGAGGGTGTTGACGAACAAATTATTAGGTTTGTATTTGCGGTACTGCGAGGTTTATTCTTGATTTATTTAGGAATAAACTTAATTCAAGTAGTTCAAAAAGCAAGAAATGATGAAGATTGGCAAACAATTGCTCGTACACCAATTATTGTTGCTTTAACAGTTGTAATTGGCGATATTCTTGCTGGACTAATCGTCGGTGGTGGCGGCGGTGGCGGCGGTGGCGCAGGCTAATTAACAGCAGTTCGTAGTTTGCAATCAACTTTTATAGGCACGCTGCGAACTGCTTTTCACTCTTATCAAAACAACAAACATGCCCAGAGATAGAGAATTTCGTACTGTTAACAGAGTCTTGGGCGACCAACCTCGCCTCGGTCCGTTTCCAGCCGACCAAATTGTTCCTTGGAGCGCCATCGCACTTATATCTTATATGGTAGTCCGGGGGTTTATGCAAGCTTCTTGGCTAGCAACAGGAATCACAACAGCCTGGGGATGGGCTACCTGGTGGACGGTATCCTCAAACAAAACTTTTTTCGGTAAATTCGTCGGCACTCCTCGCATCACCAGAGGTTACAAACCTTTTATTTCAATTGTAAATTCCCCAGAAAAATCAACCCGTAAATCAAAGCGCAAAAAACGCACAAAATAACCGCTATGACTTCGACATCCTCAAAACCTAAAGATAATCTTGGTAAAGCATCCCTAGAGTCAGAACAACTAGGAGTGGTAAAAAACCTAACACCCTTTGAGGATATTACCCATTTAGCAGCTATTGCAAATATATCACTAGGTGGCAGAAAAGATATTGGAGCGCTTATCCTGCAAAAGAAAGAAGATATTCAAATCAAATTTTGCTTTGAAGTGCAAGGTATTCACCCCTCATTACCAGAGGAACAAATTTTACCCATATTTGAAAATATTGAAGGAGGACTCAAAGAACTAGCAGAACGGGAAACGCTCACAATTCACCTTGGTTCATTTACTGACGACAAATGGAGACAAGACGAATTAAAAAAGGTAGAAGAAAAGTGCGACCTGGAACAGTTAACTTTATTAATTAGGTCAGAAAGGCTGCGCGCTCGCGAGCTTACCAAGTCAGGAACTCGTAAAAATAAGTTTCTTCGTTTTTGGTGTACTTACACTGTACTTGCTTCAGAAGACAGCCGTTCTAATGACCCTATCGAAAAAGCTATTAAACAAGTACAAACGACCTGGTTAAATTTTAGCGGTCAAATTCATGGTAAAAGACAAGAGCGAATTGAAACTATTTTGCGGGATAGCTTTACGTCTGGTTTTCAACGGTGGGAACAACTTTTTAGCAATTCGATGGGTCTTTCAGTAAAAACAGTTTCTAGTAAAGAAATTTGGTCTATTTTGTGGAACCAATTTAACAAAAGCGAACCACCACAAATCACCAATCCTTTAATATTAGATGACACAAAATTAAAAGAAGAACAAACCAGCGATTTTCATATTCGTCATCTTATCCTAGAAAATGAAAAATCTGTTCCATTCCTTGACCGCAGTTGGGTAAAACATCAAGACAAGTATATTGCTGTTCTTCAGTTTAGCGAAAAACCACAAGGTTGGATTGATGAATATGACCAATTAAGATATTTATGGGAGATAATTTCTAAAGAAAAAATATCTGACACGGAAATTTTCTGCCAACTGACAAAAGCAAACCAAGGTCTTGCTAAAACAGCACTTCAGCGTATCACCAAACAGTCGATTACCTCAAGCGCAATGTCTGCTGATAAAGGTTCAATCGATGTAAAAGCTAACATGAATATCGAGGAAGCAGTCAAAGCTCAAGAGACTTTACTAAAAGGTGCTATCCCCATACATACGGCTGTTGTATTTTGTGTTTATCGTGACAATCGTCAAAAGCTTTCAGAAGCCTGTCAATATCTCTCTAGTTGCTTCTTACGACCTGCTGTAGTCGATAGAGAAATGGAATATGCATGGAAAACATGGATGCAAACTTTACCTATAGTCTGGGAAAATTTACTCACAAAACCATTAAACCGTCGTCTACCTTATTTCTCATCTGAAGTCCCTGGACTCATGCCTTTAGTCAGAACTGCTACTGGTGATAAATCTGGGTTTGAGTTAATAGCAGAAGAAGGAGGGACACCAGTACACCTTGATTTATATAACCAACATAAAAATTTGGCAGTTTTTGGTACTACTCGTGCTGGTAAATCAGTCTTGGTTGCTGGATTACTAACACCAGCTTTAGCTCAAGGTATTCCCGTTATTGCGCTGGACTACCCAAAACCAGACGGGACAAGTACTTTTACGGATTATACCAAATTTATGGGAGAAGAAGGAGCATATTTTGATATTAGTAAGGAGTCAAATAATTTATTTGAATTACCCGATTTGAGGGGATATGAGCCAGAAATAATTAAAGAAAGAATGACTGATTTTAAGGAGTTCTTGAAAACCACATTAATGACGATGGTATTGGGAACAAACCCCGTAGGTGTCAGTCCCACCATTATATCAAACATCGAGAGTATAATTACTATTGCTATTGAAACTTTTTTTAATGATGATGATATCAAGCTAAGATATAAGCTGGCTTTAGAAAATGGAGTAGGTACAAACGAGTGGAATGATATTCCTACTCTCAAAGATTTTTATAACATGTGTTCACCTGGGTTTATTAAATTAGACTCAATTACTAACAACAGTAAAGAGATTCTGGATGCATTAGACCAAATTAGATTACGATTAAAATTTTGGTTAAATTCACGAGTTGGTCAATCGATTGCTAACCCATCTAGTTTTAGGACTGATGCAAGATTACTTGTATTTGCGCTGCGTTCGCTAGGAAGTGAAGCTGATGCAGCAGTTTTAGCACTTAGCGCTTATTCTGCTGCATTACGTAGAGCTTTATCGAGTAGCGCATCAATTTTCTTTTTAGATGAAGCACCGATTTTGTTTAGTTTTGAGAGCATAGCTGAGTTAATTGGTAGACTTTGCGCTAACGGTGCAAAAGCTGGTATACGTGTAATTTTATCAGCACAAGAGCCTGAATCAATTTTTCAATCAAAATCAGCACCTAAGATATTCGCGAACTTAACTACTCGACTGATAGGAAGAATTCAAACATCAGCAGTAGACCCATTTGTAAACAGGTTTAAGTATCCTTATGAAATCATTTCTCGCAATAGCACAGAAGCTTTTTTCCCAAAACGCGAAAGTATTTATTCGCAGTGGCTCCTCGACGATAATGGGAAACTCACTTTCTGTAGGTATTACCCTGCTTATTGTCTACTTGCAGCAGTAGCTAATAATCCTAACGAACAAGAATTGCGAACATTATACCTCAACAAATATAAACATAATCTAATGTTAGGTATGGTCAAATTCTCTGAAGCATATGTAGAAATGATTCGCGGAGATAATATGTCACAAGAAACTAGAGAGTTATTAGAGAGTCAGAAAAATATTAATAGCGATATCACAAATAATCTAGAAGAAATTTCCAGTGATTCAGTATAAATAATTTCTAAAGAAGCGGCTTAAATTAAAAGCCATGTTCACATACCCAAATGTAATTATGAATCAATCAAAACCGAAAACAAACAATTCCAAAAAGTTTAACCTCGAAAAGGGCTTAATGATAGGAACAACAGTAGGACTAGTCACTTTAGTGGGTGTTACTCCCAGTTACGCTTTTTCAATTGAAGATTTTTTTCAGGATGTAGTGGAAGGTGCCAAAGCTTCTTTTGAGAACGCAAAAGCTGAATTATCAGCTTCAATTGAAGGTAAATTTGGTGGTGTTAAAGTAGAAGCTGAAACTGCCATAAAAACTGGGGATATGAAAGCAACCGACCCTGTTAAATCTTCTGATGCTCTAAAAGAACAACTCAAAGGGAAGGGTACAAATTCAGAAACTAACACCGTTGAAGGTGCTGTTTCCATATCAAAAGAATTAGAACGGGAAAATGCTCGTGCAACAGTTGCTGCTGTCTTAGGAGAAAAAGGTCAAAAACAAACCAAAAAAGAAATTGAGGCTACTGAACAAACAGTCAGTCAAACTAAAGAGCTAGCAGATTCAGCCCAAACTGCGGAATCTTCCCAAGATGTTCTCAAAATTATTGCAGCTCAAAATGCTCAAATTGCTTCCATGCTAGGACAATCCCGCACTGATAAACTACAAGCACGACACGACACCCAACAAACTAATTTGATGTTATCCCAAATGGCAGAACAAGGAGCATCAGAACGCAAACGCCAAAACCTAGCCATAGATGGAATAAATGCTCAGTTTATAGAACTTGCAGGTTACACTTCTTTAAAAACAACTGCTGGTGAATCTAAACCTTAACCTTCCTCCACAAAAAAGCTGCTTCTGTCAAATTTGACAAAAGCAGAAAAACAAGAAAACAGTAACAATGGTCATCTTTATGATGGCCGTTCCTTAAACATATGCTAGAAGTATTTGCAACTGACCCGTTCTTTGGAAGAGATATTTTAGATAACGCAGCAGCAGGAGCGCAGTTAACAGCCGAAGGTTTTAATGAGCTATGGAATGAGACACTTCAAGGTAACTTGTACACAGCTTTATGTAAGGTTGGGCAACTCTTTGCAGTAGCCACTTTGGTATTTTATATGGTGGAGCTTGCTAAAAACTTCATGAACCAAGAAGACATGAAAGCTCTTTCCAGTTGGATATGGCCTATTATAGTCGTCTCTATGCTTGCAAATGGTGGGAGCTTGCTTCGTGATGGCACATTAGCAATTCGAGAGATTATCAACAAAACTAATAACGATATAATTAAGGTTGCTGCTGCGGGAGTAGATATGGAAGTAGCATTTAACCGAGCAGTCGGGAATATTGCACTCCAGCAACAAGTCGGTGCAGCGATGGAACGGTGTAAATCGATACCAGGAAATTCACAAGATTCAATAGACTGTTTGAATCAAGCACAAATAGAATTACGTCAGTCAGCACCCGATTTATTTAAAGGTTCGGAACCAGAACCATCAAGCGGATTTTGGAACCCCCTCGAAGCTTTATCTGATGCCAAAGATGCATTAGAAAATATGTCTCCCGGTCAAATTGGAGAGAAAATTGGTAGCAGTATCACTAGTGCGATTGGGTCAATGATGACTGGTTTTGTTGCAGCTTTAATGCTCGCATTAAATAATGCATACCAGTGGGGCATTGAATTCACAATGCTTGTAACAGCATTGCTCGGTCCCTTAGCAATTGGTGGGTCTTTACTTCCCTTTGGTGCTAAACCGATTTTCGCTTGGTTAACTGGCTATTTTTCTGTAGGAATGGCTAAACTTTGCTTCAACATGATAACAGGTTTGTGTGCCCAACTTATAGCTAATTCTGAACAAAACCAACCGATGATTTTCCTACTTTTTGTTGGGTTAATATCCCCCATTTTAGCATCTGCACTTGCTGCGGGTGGGGGACTTGCAGTATGGACGGGATTAGGGAAAGCAGCAGTTGCTACTACACAATTTGCTGGTAGTACAATCACTGCTACTGCCAATTCATGGATTAGTTCCACAAAAGAAAAAGCTGCACAAGCGCAACAAGCTGCACGACAATCACAACAAGCTGTACAACAAGCGCAAATACTAACCGAATTAAAGAAAATGAATAGAAGAAAATAAATTATGTTTAATTCACGTTTTAAATCACAACCGCTTCGGCTACTTAGTTACGGCCAATCAACATCAACTCCTGTTGCAATTGCTAGCATTGTAGCAGCATCCGGAACAATTATCAGTACGCTTTTGTTACTAATAAATTTGGGACTCACATCAAGAATCAGTTCTCATACACAAGGGATGACAGTCATTCAAAATGCTGATGGCTCTATATCTGATGGACAATTTGCTGCTCCCAATGTTCGCGATGATGAAACTATCAAAGCTTTCATTTCTAGCGCACTAATTGATATGTTTAGCTGGCAAGCAATCATCAAAACAAATGAAAAAGGGGAAAATACACCTGTTCCAGATAAAGGTATTGAAATTAAAACTGAAAGTGGTGGTGCTAGAAAAATACCTACCAAAAGTTGGGAAGCTGCATTTGCCCTTACAGAAGACAAAAACTTTAGAGCCGAGTTTCTTCAAAAGTTAGCTTCTATGGTTCCCAATGGTGTATTTAGTAATGAAGTTCAAGTTTCACTTATAACACGTCACATCTCACAACCCAGAAAAATAGAAGATGGTAAATGGGAAGTTAATTATATTGGTACACTCGTCAGTTTTAATTCAAGGGAAAATCAAGGTCGCGGAATACCTTTCAATAAAACTATTACGGTTGCTGCAATCGATACCCCTAAGTTACCAAAAAAACCTAGTGAATTAGACAAGAAAATATTTAATGCAAGACAAGCAAGATTGGAAATTACGGAAATTATCGATTTAGACCTTGGGAAGAAAACTAGAAATTAATCCACCCAAAATTAAAGTAATATGCTTCAATTTGATGAGCAGGATAACCTCGACACAAATTCACCTTCTGTTAACAGCTTATTGCCAATAGATGAAGAAAATGAGTTAGAGTATGAGGATAATGAGGATTTAGAAGAAAAAAGTTTAGAAGAGGAAGATGAAGACCCTGCTAAAACCCGAACTAAGCATGATTTTGTAACTTCTCCCTGGTCGCGGTTAGGAATAATTGGGGGAGCATTTGGAATAGGCTTTTTGGTAATGTTCCTTGCTCTCAACACTATGATGAGTGGAGGTGGAAACAAAAAAGCTGAGGAACAAAAAGTTGACAAGTCCCAAGCTTCTAGTGCAAATTCTGAAAATAAAGATGGGGAAATATTATCTAAATTAGCACTGCAAAAACAACAACAAGAACTTGAAGCTCTTAATGGTAAAAAGCGAGAACCGGAAGTAAAAGAAGAGGAAGAAGAAAAGCCAGAGAAAAACTCTAAAACTGAAGAGAAAGCTAAAAAAGAACCTGAGAAAGCTGATAACAAACCTCCTAAAAAGCGTACTCCTAGGGAACCACAACCTGCTCGAAGAACACAATACGCACAACGCGAACCCCAAACTCGACCAGCACCTAGAAGGGTAGCGCAAAGAAGTAACCCAGAACCAGCACCAACACCTAGGAGAGTAGCGCAAACACCACCTCCAGCACCAAGACAAATGCGTCAAGCAAGTACTGCAAATACTTCTACCCCCCGTCCATCACAAACAGCGCAAGTAAAAGCCACCGACCCAATAGCTGAACTCGAACGTTTGCGGATGTTGGGGAACCTCGGTAGAATTGAGTATGCAGCTTTAAATTCTCCAACAGCAACTCCTTCGAGAGCAACTTCCAGAGCAGGAGAGGTAGAAACAAGCGCACTTCCAGTTAGCGAAGAAGCCACATCCCCACAAGAAAATTCTAATTCTGGCAATCGTCGCAGAAGCAATCGACGTCCGGAACGCAATCAAACCCCCAGTAATAACAATAATATTGAACAACTGCGTCCCCGGTGGGAACCAACAGAAGTAGCAAGCACAGAAGGTCAAACAGAAAGTCAAACTCAAGCTCAACAAGTTAACTTTTCAGAAGAAGAAGCTATCCTGCAAGAAAAAACTCCACAGTACTTAGTTGTCGGGGAATATACACAAGCTACTCTCGACACTCCATTAATCTTCGCACAAGGAAATCAAGAACAAGCAAACAACTTAAGGTTTATAGCTAGACTATCAGAGCCACTATACAGCAACACCAACGAAGTGGCAATTGAAGGTGGTACAGAAGTTGTAATCAGTGTAATGTCCGTTGATAATTCATCTCATATGAGAGCCGAAGTTACCGCAATCCTCAAAGACGGAACTGAGTATCCAATATCACCGGGAAGTATATCTGTTTTAGGGAAAGAAGGAAACCCGCTTATAGCAAGTCCCCATAACGATAAAGGGGATGCAATTGCAGGATACGACACAACTTTAGGTATTATTTCGGGTATCGCGAAAGTTGGGGAAATAATGAATGAGCCAGAAGAAGAAATAACCGAAGATTTACCGCTTGGTGGTAGCAGAAGTCGCCGTCGTAACGGTAACCGCAACATGGGAGGAGCTTTTTTAGAAGGCTTTTTTGGGTCTGTCTCTGAAGTAATAGGAAAGCGTAACGAGCGCGCAACTGAAGAAATTTTAAGTAGACCAAATATCTGGTTTGTTCCTAAAAATACCGAAATTACCATTCAAGTTAATAAGTCAATAAAGCTATGAAACTGAGATATTTAGCTGGATTTGGTTTAATTAGTTTTTGCACCATTACACAACCCGTTAGTGCAGGTATTATTCGTCGTGTTCCTGCATCACAATTAAATGGGGAAAATGCACAACTAAAAACAGTAAAAGTATGGAATGGTCACGGTGTATCTATCTCATTTTACCGTACTGGGGAAACCATCAAAAAAATCTGGTTGGACGACCCATCTAGATTCGTTTTAGATGTTGACGGTTGTCTAGAAGGTTTAGGAAAATGTGAAAAGGGAAAATCAGGTGCAGGTCTAATTCATCTGCGAAAAATCAACAGAGTCAATATCCCTGGATTGCCATCTGCTACAAATGGGGCACATCTGACTGTAATTACAGAATCTGGGTCTAATAGAAAATCTTACCACTTCAGAATTGTACCAGGTAAAGGTCAACCTGAATATAGCCAAATTGAAATTATTGGTGATGCATCAAGACGGGATAAAAAACCAAAAGGTGATTATACTGCACAGTCTGACAGTAAATATATCCGCAAGGGAATGCAAATTGCACTCCGAAATAAATGGGCTAATTCTAACAGCGAACTATGGGGAAAACTTAACCAAATAGTTGAATTACGCGCTCAGGGAGAAGAATTAACAGCAGCTGCTAATAAAGCTGGAGTTTCAATGCAAGTAGTTGAAAAATTGATGGAATTGGGTGGAAAACGACTGCTCGAATTTACTCCCAGACGGAACAGACCATCTAACCCACCACCTATCACAGCAGACGAAAGAAATATTGTTCACAGCAAATAACAAGAGGTATTGAACCATGCATTTAGATAATGATTACATCCAAAAATTAAATAGAAGTGAAGATAATACTTACGTTACTCAATCAATTAATGATAATACCCAAAGAATGAGTGAATATATTGTTAACACAACTGCTGATTCACCACACCAGATTAATCAAAATACTGATTACACCCAAATGGTAATGCATCCCACAATTACTTCTGTTTCTTTTCCAAATGCAAGTTATCAGACAGTTGCTCCCGTTTATGCAATAGTGCCTGCAATTAATACAATTACTGGTATGTCGAACACACAAACAATAGCTTATCCAGCAACAGAAATAACTGCGATAGTTCCTTATCAATATCCTAGTAAGAGTGAGGAAACCGCCAAAAAGGAAAGAAAAACAGCTTACCGTCAACAGAAAATGGACACCTGGCGGTTTTTAATGGCAGCAGGAGTTATTGCCAGCGTCTTTCTCCATTTTATGCGAATAGGAAGCGGAGTAAATTTAATATCGCATTTAAACAATTTTTTGATTAGTCCCGCTGCTGCAAGTACACAGCCAGTTACATCAAAGCTTGTAGAAGGAGCAAAAACACCAGATTGGAGTCAAAAGAATTTTAGAGACATGAAATTTTCAGAACCTGGTAGCGTTGATTTTCCTAATATGAAAAACCCAGGTATGAAAGAAAGACGCTCCTGGAGTACAGGTCAATCGCTCGCAGAAGTAATGGAATTAGGAGATTTTGAAGCAACTGATTTCAAAATAGAAGATTTTACTTTATCTGAGATTGCCGACATTACGGGTATTGACCTTGATAGTATAAATCTCTCACAATTTGAGACACTCGATTGGCAAACACTTGAAGAACTAGCCGAAGCAATTCCACAACTCAAAGATTTAGAAGCAGGAGAAATACCACCAATTCAAGAGTTAGTCCGCAAAGCCACAGGTAATAATGCTCAAAATCAAACTGTGGGTGAGCTACTAAAAAACTATCCTGAACTAAAAGATGCCGAACTTGGGGAATTTGTTGACCTCAATAAACACAAATTGGATAGTATTCCTGGATTAAAAGATGCTCAAATTAAAGAGTTTACTAATTGGCAAAATACTACAATAGCTAAAGTTCCAGGATTGGCTGATGTACCATTTGATAAGTTTAAAGGTGTACCTATCCCTGATTTAAGCTTTGTTGGTACAGTTGATTTACCGCTGGGTTCAAAAGAAGGGGGACGTTGGAAATCTATATCTGGTAGCTTTGAAGAAGGGTTTAATGTTCCTTGTGAAAAAAATTGCGGTCATATTGAAGTTTCTGGAAGTGATATCTTGACGGGGGCGCAATGGATGTCAGGTAAAGACCAAAAAGTAAGAGGTGGATTTGGGATATTAGGTAACCTCAACGGTGGAGAAGAACCAACTGGAAGACACCCCTTTGGTAGCGCTTTTAAGCAGGTGATTTGGGATGTTAACGAAGGGGATGGAAGTATCACTACTAAAATGTTTTTTCGTATATGTAAACGTGGGTTCGTAGATATGGGCTGTTCTCCCTATTTTATTGGTCCGGTTCCCTTCTTTACTTACCGCGAAAAAGACCCCATTATTCTGGGTACTCCCCTCACTGTACCCACTAAAAAAACTCCGTAATTAACAAGTTTTTACACCACACTTAGTAGCGAAGAAATATTAAACATATTTCTTCGATTTCTTAATATCAATTTACTACAGTAACTATGACACACCTACTCGCAAATACCAGAACTAAAACAGTTAGAGAAGTTAGAAGCAATAACAATAACAGAACCACTGATTTTAGTAAATATACTAATCAATTAATGTCTCCCCAAGGATTATCAATTGTTGGTGGAGTAGGATTGATTTTACTATTACAAATGTTTGGTGGTGGTAAAAAAGGTAAACTTGCTACCAGCTATTGGGGTGGTGACAAAGAAGTAAAAACTGCTAAAAAGAAAGCACTTAAACAAATCACTTCCCCCAAATGTGACAGCGCTAGTTTATATGTAGGAGTACACAAGTATAAAGGTCAAAAGCCACCAAAAGGTAGTGGGGGAGTTCCGCTTTATGTGCCTGATGTACAAAGAGGGACAGCCGTAATTGGGGCACCAGGTTCTGGTAAATCTTTCTCAGCAATTAACCCCATGCTTTACTCAGCAATTGACCAAGGGTTTGGTTTAGTTTTGTATGATTTCAAATACCCATCTCAAGCTAAAATTGCCAGTTATGCTAAATTAAAAGGCTATGATGTACATGTATTTGCACCTGGATTTCCGGAATCTGAAGTATGTAACCCCATCGACTTTTTACGCGACTCCTCTGATGCTGAAACCGCAAGACAGTTAGCGACTGTTATTAATAAAAACTTCCGCATGTTGGGAGGGGGAAACGAAGATGCATTCTTTGGTCCTGCTGGTGACCAGTTAACACAAGCTATCCTCATGCTTACCAAAGAATTTGCAGAAAATGCTGATATTATGACTTCTGCAGCCATACTAAGTAGCGAGAAGATGGTAGAAAGATTAATGGCTGGTGAACTCAACCCCTGGATTAAAATTGCATTTGGTCAAATTTTTAGCTCTAGTGGGTCTGAGAAAACTATTGCTGGTATCGCTGGTACTGCTTCGCTGATGTTCACCCGCTTTATGGCACGCGGTACATTAGGATGCTTTGTTGGTAAGACCACACTTCCTTTAGAAGTAAAGCGCAAACAAATGATTATATTTGGGCTAGACCGGGAACGTCGCGATGCTGTTAGCCCATTAATGACCAGTATTTTGCATATGGTTGTCTCCCGTAGTATTGCCAAAAAAAGGAAGGAACACGGGCCACTGGTTGTATGTTTGGACGAATTACCATCTATCTTTTTACCAGACTTGTTTAAATGGCTGAACGAATCCCGCTCTGAAGGGTTTTGTGGAATCATGGGTTGGCAGAACATGGGTCAGCTTGAAAAAATTTACGGGAAGGAAATTTCTAAAGCAATCCTTGGTGCATGTGGTACAAAGTTTGTGTTTAACCCTGGGGAAGAAGAGTCAGCACGATTGTTTTCTGCTTATTTGGGAGAAGAAGAAATTAAATATAAGCAAAAATCTCGGTCAACTGGAGGGGGTAAAACTAACACGAGCATTTCTGACCAAGAACGAACTAGAAAATTATTTGAACCTGCTCAATTTCTCAAATTACCACCCGGTAAATGTTTATTTATCAACCCTGCTTATAGCAACAAAAATGAGGGTTCAGTACCGATGTTGAGAAATATTAAGGTTCCCAAATACATTATTGGGTTAGAGCAACAAAATGATGCAAATTGGGACAAAGTTATTCTTGCTTTAGCCAAGAAAAGTACCCAAAGAAAACCCACTCAAGAAGATTTAGATTTGCGGGTGTCAGAAGTTAATGAACGCTTCCCTATCCCCCAAGCACCCGTACAAGCCGGTAATGCACCCTTACCTGTTGATTCCTATAAGTCTTTTTTCTAAATATGTAAAATGTCAAGTAATATTATAATCGTAAAAATTTAATTGGAAGTAACTACAAATGTTAACATATTAATAAAGAAAAGATTATAATTTATTTGAGCGCAACAATAATCTTGGAGTAATTAATAACATGATTGACGAAAAAAAGCAAAATAATTATTTCGACTTAACTGGGAAAGAGCATGAGGAATTAGTACAGGAAGCTGTCAAAGAAGTTATTGCTAAAATGCACGTTCAAGGAGTTGCAACTGTAGAAGTTGATGAAAAAGGTAAATTATATTTACGTCACTCTGACGGTAGTTTAACTCCAATCGATGATTCTAATTAAGAAAGCTAAATGCTTAATTACGTATAATTATTTATTTGATGATAAGCACTCAACTACAAACTGAAATTGATAAATACAAAAACTTTCCCAGATGGATTTACCAATTCCCTCCATATGTAGAAAGACACTATTTTGATAATTTGTTAGTTTTCCATTATGACCGTACTAATCCAGGCAATATGTACTGCGATAGATTTTATGATGACGGAGCGCAGCCAACACTTTTAGTTATTAGATTTGATGGACAATTAGTACTTGTTAAATACCAAAATTCTGTACTGATTGATAGATTGCCATTACAACCAGATTAATTATGTTTGACTCAAAACAAACTCAGATAGCAGACTCATATCTAGAAATAACAAATATAGCTGGCAAAGCTGCTGAAGCTTTGGCTAAAGTGTTGATAGAGCTAGCTAAAATTGCTGCTGAAAAGCTTAAAGAAGGATATGAAGCTACTAAAATAGCAGTAGAAGTAGGGAAAGATACCTTTAATTTAGTTCCAGATGAGTCAACACCTGGTGGTTATAAATGGGAAAAAGTTGATTTAACCAAACCAACAGAACAACCTAGCCACAAATCATCACAGTCAGAAGACAAATACTCCGAACTCCCCAAAGTAATTACGAACCAAAAAGGTGATAAGAGTATTGAGTATGATGAGCAGCAATCAAGAAGAGAGATTCAACCTATCGAGCAAAATAATGGGGGACAAATACAACAGCAAACAGAAGAAATTAATTCAGAACTACCGATTGACTTAACTAATTTTCAAGCACAAGTGATTGCTCTAAGATTAGTACAAGATGTAGGTGATTTTAGTTTAAATAGCAACAGCACGAAAGAAAGTCCACTTCGTATTACTGCTTATTTAGAAAACGCAAATGGTAATTCTAATAAAATTACTCTTTACGAACAAAATGAAGAAGGTAAGTGCATTACCAATTTAGTGACTGATACACTTTCTCAAAGTGAGATTATGGATGTTGTCGGGGAGCCACTTACGAAATTATTACCCCCCTCATCTGAAATAATCCAAAATTATAATAATGAACAAAAATTAATTAATGATACAATTACCATCGATTTTGAACCAGTAGAACAACCGAATGTAGATAATACTACCAATCAAGATGAAGTCAATAGTAATAATAACCAACCAAAGTTAAGTAATACTATTGAACAAAATAATCAAACAGCACCACTTCAATCACCAGAAATAATATTTAGTGGAGATGTGGATTACAGCAATCCACCAGATGAAGATTTACCTCCATTTGATAACAATCCAGGAAACAATGACCTACTGCAACAAAGTAACCCAACTCAAAAAATAACTCATATTGATGATTTACCTCCCCCCGATGCTTACTCAGTCAAAAGTAAAAAGTCAGAAACAGAAGAAGCGAGCGCGCCCACCGAAAGTAACCAACGAGTTATTGAGGAGACGAGCGTACTGGTAAGCCAAAATAATCAACCAGAAAAGGATGAAAATATAACAAAGCAAGCCACCACCCCACAACCCTCTAGTCATAGCGAACCCACTAAAAAAGTTGCTTACCCAGAGAAAGAACCAACTCAACTGGTTAAAGCTAAACAAGAAGAAGAAGAAATACCAAAGCCAAAGTATGCTGCTCAACACACCTACGAACAAGTCGCTTCTTCCCCAGGTGTGGAACCAGCAGCACAACAATGGGCTAAACAAGTCGAAGTACCTGTTTATAAAATTAAAAATATATTTGCTCGTGAAGAACGATTCAAAAATGAAAATAAGGAAATAGCTAAAACCGCAACCTCACTCCTGAAAAAGTATGGAACAATTGAGCAAGATGGTTCGCGTATTTACCGTAGCGATACGTTTGTAATTCGTCAGGATGGGGACAAATTTAGCATTCACCGTCGCAGTGATGAACTACAAGGATGGAAAGATTCACTTCTAGAGTTCAAACTTGATGGGAAAGAAAACCCCAAAATCATCAAAGCCAATAAAGAAATGCTGGGTGTGGAACGTCAAGAGTTCCTCATGGTAGCCGAAAAGTTAGCTGATAATGGCAAACTCCCTGACCTGGGTAAAGACGACATCCGCGATATTGGTAATACGTTGGGAAGTCTCGCTCCCGCTGGTACTATAAAAACTCTGGAAACCTTTAAGCAAGCTGAAGTATTAAGTTCACTTAACAGCATTCTTACCCAAGCTAACAAAGACGAAATTACTGTCGGTGAATACACTATTAAGCGTTCTCTAAATAAGGAGGGGGATAAAGCAACATTCCAAGCTTTCAAAACCAGTGAGGAAAAAGGTAATCAGGAATTAGTCCGCTTTGACTTGACTAAGACAGAAGAAGGAGTGACAAGGGAAGTCACCAAAATGAATATCTCAGATTACGATGTCAACCAAATCAAGTTTATTGCCCAAAATACTGCAAAACTTGACTACGACCAGATATTTGTTAAAGAACAACCCGTCAATCAACCAGAAAATAAAGAAAAATCTATCCAAAGCATTGGTGATATCCCCGTCAAAATCCATCCTTCCATAGCTAAGGAATGGAATGATATGGTCAAAACGCAAACCCGACAAGGTCAAACACTCGATAAAAAATCAGCAGAAACACTAGAAGAAATCAATAAACCTGGCGGAAAACTACCCATTGCCAACCAGAGAGTTATGTACTATCAAGCTCTTGAATTTAAAACTGAACAAGCCAAAAAACAAAATCAAGAAACTGTTGCGCTCGCTTTAATAAAAGATGTCATGAGCGACCTCCAACAATGGAGAAAAGAAGAAATTAACCAGCAATATACCCCAACCCAAAAAACTTTTACCAAACAACAAGAAAATACTCACTCCATCCAAAGTAATAAGAGCAATCTTGAACTATAGAAAAATTCTATGGTAATAATCAAAAAGATAATGCTAGGGAATATAGTTTTCCTAGCATTATTTTATCCTGAACGAAAATAGGTAAACTAATTATTAAAAAAATATAATGTTCATGTAATGCCCAGTTTATTTTATTTTAATAAAGCCGCAAAAATAATTAATTAAAAATCAAAAATTTATTAACTATATTAGTAATCGCCCTGATATATTATGAAAAAGAGGTGCAAACAATTCAAAAGTGAATAAAAAATCATTTTGAATTTTATCGTGGAGCTTTCTCGCAAGGTATTTTGAATTGATGAAGTGGTACAGGGTTTGCAACGACCTAACTAACTACATTAAAGAGCTAAACACAGTATGAAAATATTACCAGAATTAGAAATTGGAAAAGAGAGAATTGGAATATCGCAGCAAGAACTGCGTCAAAAAAATTTAATAATAACCGACATCAATTATAATTGTGGTAATAGCAAACAAACCGTTGTTAATAAGCGAAGCAGAAATGGTTATCTACTATTTGTATTGATTTCAGGTCATATTGAAATCAAATACTACAACAATTTTTATCAAACGCCCAAAAAGCTAACAGTCAAACAGGGTAACAGATTAATCATAGAGCCGTTTGAAGTCGTGTATAACATAGAAGTGATAAGTGATAGCCAATGGCTAGAAATTTCCTGCTGTAATGTAAACAAGCATCAGTCCCCAGAAAATGAAATCATTAGTAGTACAAAAGTTATCAGTATTTTTGACTACGATAAACGTGACAAATCAAAATTAATTGCGGCTTAACAGTTTCTGTAGATAATTGACCAGCTAGATGGCAGAGAGGGGAGCAGGTGGAACAACTTACTCCCAACTTACCCTCTCTTCTGTCTTCCCTGATATTTAACCGTTGTCAAAATTATGAGAAAAATAGAGAAAATAATAAATATAGGAGACAAGTTTGGTAGTTGGACTGTCTTAGAAGTAAATGGCTTAAAATGTTTATGTGAATGCAGTTGCGGAACACAAAAATTAGTTAACAGTTACTCGCTAATCAAAAATAAATCAAAAAGCTGTGGATGTTTAAAAAAAACACCTTCAATTTTACCTCAAACTAGATTTGGTAGACTTACCGTTTTGCACAGTCCAGAGAAAAAAGGTAAATATGGGCAAATATTAGTGCCGACAAAATGTGATTGTGGTAATGAAAAACTTATATATAAGAGTAGCCTCATCAATGGAAAAACAACAAGCTGTGGGTGCTGGTCAAAAGAAGTTGCTTCTAGAGGAACTCACTATAAATCAAGAACTCGTGAATATTACGTTTGGCTTAATATCAAAAGCGCTTGTTATAATCAAAATAATCCCGAATATTGGAAATATGGTGGTCAAGGAATAAAGCTCGATGATTCTTGGAAAAATAACTTTCAGCAATTTTTAGCAGATGTGGGGGAAGCACCTCCAGATAGTATCTTTGCTAGGATAGATAGAAATGGAAATTTCTGCCCAGAAAACTGCGCTTGGGTAAATAGACAAGAAAAATACCTTTTAAATATTGGGAAAAAGCCGAGAACTGGAGTTATAGCAAAACTTCCAGACCGCATTATTCAATCAGTTCTAAAAACTCATACTGAGGGTGAGGCTAATGTTAATAGAATCGCCGAAAAATTTGATATTAGTTCTAAAATTGTAATGAATATCATCCTCAACTATACCTGAAATCTTCATTTTATAAGGGCTATTACTTTAGTCAAATTTGACAAAAGCAAGAAAAGTAATCTCCAAGCTTAGTTATATTTTTAGCCATAAGTAATAATTTTTATTCTCTTTTTTACATCAGCTTCGATAGGGATATGGGGTCAATATTTCATTCAAAAAGTAAAAATATTCACTTAAATTAGAATAAATCACAATTCAACTATGCGTAAATATATTTACAATTACTGTGGTTACTTATTTGGATTATCCTTATTACTAAATATTGTCTCACCATTAGCAGCAATGATGGGCTGTATTATTTCCTATAATTTGGCTAAAAAATATAATTCACTTACCAAAACTTCCAAATTGCTAGAATATGAGAAAAGTCTAGATGATTTGGAAAAAGAAGTTAGCTATCTCAAACACTCCTTGGAAATAAATATCACTGATTGGCAATCTCAACCTCAACGGAGAAATTACTCAAATAGCCTTCCCAATCGGTGGAACTCAAATTAGCACCTGTCGGCTTTGGGGTAGCCATTGTTAACCTCTCAAATAGAAATGCGGACAGCGAAAGGATTTTCTCGATTCAACATTCACGAAGGGAAAGTGATTATTGACGGGACAGAGGTTGTTATCCCGGTTCATGTCGGAAACTTAGGCAAAGGTGTGGAAAATTTTCCACACCTTCCTCGGACTTGCTATTTTAGTCGCTTTACTATAATCTATTAGACCGCTCATTTTTACTTATGTATATATATTTACAGTAGTATTAGCATCAAATTACGTAACTTTATGATTGTATTATTCAAAAATGCCTGAAACGCTTGATTTTGCTACAATCTTTTCAAGGCTACATTTACTGCGTACGTATGGATTCTAATTTAAGTTTAACGACTTTAGCTGGTGGTGCTTTGACAGAAAATGTTATATATAATCGATTAGCGAACGCTACTTATGTAGGTATCGATTTTGGTACTAGCACCACTACTGTAAGCTATTCAGTAATTGATGACGAGATGCCAGTAAAAACTGAACCGATGCCCATACCTCAGTTATTACCGGATGGGAGAATATATGAGTCGCATTTAGTACCAACCGTCATCGCTTGGCACAACGAACAATTGTTGGTGGGAGTAGGTGCAAGTTCCCTCAAAACCAAACTCCAGCACGGAACAAATTTGTGGTCTTCATTCAAAATGCAACTCGGTGAGGACTTGGGACCAACTTATTTTAATAGCAAGTTATCGAGTGGCCATCCGGTAGCTGTCGTCGAAAATGGTGACGACGCAGCCAAGGTATTTTTTACATTTCTCAAAGAAAAAATAGAGTGTTTTGTTCAAGAAGAAAGCTTACCAACAAAAATATATTATTCAGTCAGCGTTCCTGCGTCCTTTGAGTCCAACCAGCGCTCCAGCTTGCTCAACGCATTAAACCATGCGGGAATTCAATTGCGATCGCGGTTATTAATTGACGAACCTAACGCCGCATTTTTGAGTTACTTAGCAGAAGCCAGCCTCAACAATTTAGGTAGTCTAAATATACCAGAGTCATCCCCACTACATATTTTAGTTTTTGACTTTGGTGCGGGTACGCTCGATATATCAATTTTGGAAATCGGTCGCAACGAGCGGAGTTTTTATTCTAAAAATTTAGCGATTTCCAGGTTTACGGCACTGGGTGGGGATGATATTGACAAGAAAATTGTCGAAAAAGTACTGCTAAAACAATTGTGCAGCCAAAATATTTGTAGCGTAGATGATTTTAGAACCGCTGATTTGAATAAGCGCATTATCCCGCAATTACAAAAAACAGCAGAGGAATTGAAAATTTTAGTTTGTAAAGCGGTATCATCACAGATGGTATCTAATCGCTTACCAGCACTAGCAACTAGCACCGATGTGATTACGCTAAATCGCACTATTGAGATAATTTTACCAAAAAACAAATTGACTCTGAACAATCCCAATATCAGTTACTCAGACTTTTTTAAAGTGATGGGTGAGTTTTGTGCTGGTACAGATGATTCTATTAGTATTTTTGCGCCAATTGAGTCTAGTTTATACAAAGCAGACCTAACCAATGATGACTTAGATATGATTCTACTGATTGGTGGTAGTAGTGCAAATCCCTATGTTCAGTCCGCGCTGCAAGAATATTTTGAAAATTGTGAAATTGAAATACCCAGAGATTTACGTTCCCATGTATCGATGGGAGCAGCAATCAACTCGTTTTTGTTAAATGGGTTGAGTTTGAGTGTGATAAACCCAATTGTTAGCGAACCAATTTTGCTTATTGCTCGCGATGGTTTACAAATGCTAATTGCTGCGGGGACAGAAATAACAGGAATCGAAAAAGAGTTTGATTTTGTTACCGGAGCAAATGTACAACAACAAATTGAAATACCATTGTGCGTTGGTAACGAAAACAAAATATTAACAGTGATTGATATTTATTCTGATAATAGCGCTTGTTTTGAGCCAAATACTTGGGTAAGAGTAAAATGTAGTCTCAGCGAAGATAAAGTACTATCGGTTACAGCGACTATCGCAGGTAAACAGGTGGTCGCAACCTTAATTAATCCGGGAGCAAATCGCGAACTAACAACCGAAGAACGCTTAGTGTTTGAAGCTGAGAAACTTGCTAATAAAATGGCTGCGCGTAATGGTGGTAAACCGACAGTTCCAGGTTTAATGAATTTAGTAAGAGCTTGCGAAAAAGCAAAAAATTATCTGCGTGCTGCCGAAACTATGGAATTAGTACAAATGTTGGATAAAAATAACCGTCACGAAACTAATATTTGTCACTATTATGATAAAGCTGGGAAGTCAAAACAAGCAGCTACTTGGGCTAAAATCGCATATGATAATAAGAAAACAGCAATCAATGCTTTTAATTTAGCACTTTTCAAGAAAACATCTAATAATTATCAAGAATACGAGTCCTTAATGGAAGAATGCTTACAATTAGATGATAATCCCATAACAGCATTTGTATATTATGGTAGTTACCTGATGAGTAAAAACAATGAGGTTCAAGTAAATAGAGGTCGGCAGATGAGTGAAAAAGGCTTTGATTACTTGTATAAAATGTTTGTAGAGGATGAATTACCTAATAAAGGCTACCCAATTTTAATATCTGCTGCTAAAGCCTTAGGAAAAAATGATATCGTCAAGCTTGTTGAATCATCCTACGAAGAAAAAAATCGCAAATCTAGTTTTTACGATGAAAACAATCTGCTCGCAGGTCAAATAAACAATTTAGAGCAAAGCCCTATCAATCGAATTAATCCCACAAATTTGAAAGAATTATTTTAATTTAAGGAAAAAATATGTCTTGGTTGATACCGTACAATAAGCTTGACGCAGAGCAGCGCGATGCGATTAATTTAATTTTAGCTAATAGCAACCGCAATTTTTTTATTCAGGGATTTGCTGGTTCTGGTAAATCTATTTTGCTACTTTATATTTTAATTTTAGCCAAAAAGCAAAACCCTAATTTAAGAATATGTGTTGTTGGCTATACTAAAAGTTTAGTTGATATGTTTAATGCCAGTATACCAGATGAACTAAAATCTTTTTCTCATGGGAAGAGTTATAATCCTAAAGGTATTGATGTAAAAACCTTTAGTTATTTTGAAAAAAAACCGAGCGATTATGATTTAATTTTAGTGGATGAAGTGCAAGATTTGTCTGCTAATACTTTATTATTATTAAAAAGTAAGTGTCGGCAGATGATTGTCGCTGGTGATGGAGCGCAATCAATCTACGAAGTTGGTTTACCTGCAATCAATATTGTCGAGCTAATAAACGCTGTTGTTATCGAACTCAAGATTTTGCATCGACTTCCCAACAAAATTATTGAAATCACAAAATCAGTCTTTCCTGGTAGAAGTTTAGAGAAAGCTAATCGCTCAAAATTACGTAACGTTGATGCTATTTTGGCATTTGCAAATGATATGGAACATGAAATTAGCTATGTTTGGGAAAATGCTTCTAATTATGCTGCATCACGTGTAAATACTGCTATTTTATTACCTAATAACAAATCTATTTTATATTTTGTTGATTCCGTTTGTAGGGTTTGCAATAAAATTCCTTGGTCTGGTAAAACTAATGAATACGGTGAAGACTTTGATAATCTAAATAAATATTTGGAATTTTGCGGCTTGCGGATGCAATACTTGGGTAAAGGATACGGTAACTTGAGCGACTCGTCCCTTGTCAATATTATGACTTACCATAGTGGAAAGGGGTTAGATTTTGAAACAGTATTTTTACCAAACTTAAACGATAGAACAAGCATTTGGCGTGGTGGTTCAAATATTGCTGATAATTTATTTTACGTAGCCTTAACCAGAACTAGGTTAAATTTGTATTTATCTTATACCGGAAATCCACATGAATACGTGAAGCGCATACCCAATAATCTGTTACGATTGCTGGAATTGCCGATTAAAAAACAAGAGCCTGTTGGTGATAATCTTGGTAATGATGATAGTGAGGAGTACTTCTTTTAATGTCGGAAAATAAATATTTATTACCAATGACGCTGAATGAATTTATATTATTCTATAAGCGTTCGATACTGAAAGTGATGAAATTTCGTTTGATAAAGTTTGTTGATATTATATCAGATGAAATTGGTAGTAGAGTCGTAGAAGGTTTACCCAGTTATGATGAAGATTATGAAGTTATAATAGCACTATTATCTATAAATGGGTCGCTAGAACCACTTTATCATTTTGATGATAACAAACCAAGCTATACGTTAATCTCGATTGATAGTTTGCGTAGCATTTACCCAATAACCAAACGAGGTGAACGCTTACTTCAAGGTAGACTTGATGACGAAATTTATGTATCACCACCAAAATTTGAGAGTTATGTGTACCACGCACAAGCTTTACAAGAAAGAGATTCTTGTTTGAAAGGTGGTGCTGCTTTGCTCAAAATTGCTAGTATTGATATTAATAAATATCAGTCGGATATAAGTTTGTTGGAAAATGACGTTTTATTGGCTGCCAAAGCACGCTTTGATGGCGTACAATATCCAATAGATGATGCTACTATTCTAGAAAATTTAATATGCTATGCACGCTCAAAATCAATGGTTACAAATGATTTTAGTTATCTGATTGATTTTGGTTTAATTACTAAGTTATTTGCTGACAAAGGAGTAATTTCAGATGAAGTAATCGCAAATTATCGCTCCTGTTTATCAGAAATTAAGAAAACTGCTGATTCAGAAACATTACTTTATTTTTTAAATCAAGAACAATTAGTTAACTTATTAAAATCATTTTCAGATGCTCTAAATCTTAATTTTCCGATAGCGTCAATTTTTATATTCTTAAAATTACAACATGAATTATACGAAAATAGCAATTTAGATAAAACTAGTTTTCACGGCTTGGTAAGCGATTTTAGGGTTCCGGAGCGGGAAGCAGAACTAGCAATTGCTTTATGGATACTAGGTGCTTGCTTTGGGTTTGAATTTTTTGCCACAAATTATTACCAATCTGTTAAACCAGAATTTTTAAATCTGGAGTTTTAGCTTGAGCAGTAATACCGTTTCACAAAAACCCTAATACGTAAAAGGCTTACTTTTATAGCAATAAACAATAATTATACTTACTTCTTCACAAATAAGTTCGAGCGATTTTTATATAAAAAAACTGAATTTAATGCATAGGCACTAAAGACTTCTAATCGAAAGTAATTAAGCAGATAATTGTATATCATCTTCAATTAATTCCATGAGTTCCAATAAATCACAGTTACCAAAACCTTGAACTGAAAGCTGATTGATTGCATTAATTAATTCACGTAAAGTTTCACCACCAATAGATGGCAATACATCTTGCGTTTTTAGCCGAGAAATACTGGTGGGATGAACTTTTAGCACATCTGCAAGTGTAAAAATAGATAAAATAAAAAAAACAACAGAGGGAAAGCAATGCTTGACTTAGCTAAAATATAGTGAGCGACTCAAACGCCGACTGAGATATCGATATGAAGGGGTACTATGGGGTGGAGAACAAAGTAGAGATGCTGTAGTTGTTTCCTATTGGTGGGATTAAAATAAGCACAATTATCTCAAATTATTCCGTGTACGAGTCTGAAGAAATAATAGTTGCTGTAACATGCAATGCGCGAAAATATAAAATATGGTAAAAATCAACTAGAAAAACCATACTATGACTAATGAATTAAATGCATTTCGTAAAACAGTTGAGCATATTGCTTTGGTGCAACGATTATTGATGTCAGCCCAAATAGAATTTGCTCGACGTATCGTAACTCACGACCAAAGCAAATTACATTCCCCTGAATGGGAAATGTATCGAGAAATGACACATAAGCTTGCAAGCGTACCTTATGGTTCTGTTGAATATGAAGCTCTACGTCAAGAAATGCTAGATGGCGCACTAAAGCATCATTTTGAGCATAATCGCCATCACCCAGAACATCATGAAAATGGCATCAACGGGATGAACTTATTTGATGTTTTAGAAATGGTGATTGACTGGGTAGCAGCTACAAAATACCGTGCCGATAGTGACATTTCTAAAAGTATTGAAATCAATCGAGAGCGATTTGGTATTTCTCCTCAGCTTGAAGAAATTATCAGAAATACAGTACCGTGGATTGAAGATGAATTTTCCTCAATAAAAACTCAGGCTGATATTACGCGAAATCATTGTCAATAATAAGGAAAACCAGGAGCTTAAACTTTAATTGTTCGGAGGCAGATTTCTAATGAGTTGCATTAATATCGCCTCTAAACTTTGTAAAGCAGCATTAGTAGTGCGATGCTGTTCATCTAAATTTTCTCGCGTTTCGATTCGATATATTTCATAATTTTGTAAATGGGTTTCAAAAATTCTTTGGTGACGTTCGGTACTTTCTTGAAGTTCTAAAACGACATCATTTAAAATAGCATTCCTGGCAAAAATAGAGTTTGCAGTACTTACAAGCATGTCTAGTTGGTCTTGTGTGTTGGCTTGCCTTAAGGCTAAGTTATCAATTTGGTCTTGTGAGTTAGCCTGCCTTAGGGCTAAGTTATCAATTTGGTCTTGCGTATTGACTTGTTTCTCCGCTAGATTATCAATTCGGTTAGCCAAATTATTTAGTGTTTGTTGGCTATTAGCTTGTAGTCTAGCCATACTAACTATCAACTCTCTAAGTTCTTGAATTTCTGCATTGTTGCCGTTGTTATCAGTCATAAACACTCCATTTCTAAAATAGTTTAATCTTAATAGCTTTAATATTTACTAGTATGTATATGGATTATTCTTCATCTTGATTTAATTCTATCCAAATACGTTCAATTTCTTGCTCAATACTTTGATAAGTTAATTCTTGATTTTTGTTAATTAACCTATCAACAGACATCATTTGTAGCATAGCTTTCTCAACAGCCATACCCTCGGTAAAGCGTTTGACTTGGATAAAGTCTTTAAACATACACCGAATACCGCTGTCTAATTTGTAATTAACGCGGTCGATTGGTCTTTCTCGTCTAGGTCTTCCCACAAGTTTAACCATGCCATTCCATTTAATCTACATCTCTAGTTTATCTCTTGCGAACGTCTTATATACATACACTACACCAATTATTTAACTTTTGTACAGCTTAAATACATATAATATTCTGATTGTTTTTAGGCACACAGATAAATATATCATATGTATTTAAGACATATAATACACATACGATATTAACAACTTACTCTTAGGCAATTAAAATTTCAGACAAATTGGCTTTTGTGGACGAAAAGCCGAATTACATTTCCATGTCACCACCAGGAGATATATATTGCTTCTGACGTGCAACAGCTATATCCTGGGGTGTGTCATACTTTGTAGCCCTTGTACCAAGTTTCAACTCTTCATACAGAGGGATACCGTCTCCATCTCGGTCGCTCCCCAACACCCTGGAAACAATATGAGCGGGAGCAATCTGAGCTAATCGGGTAATTGCCCCAGATAAAAATTCGTTGGAAACATCTGCACCATCAAAACGAGCAATAAATCGGTCTGCATCAATCACTGTCCAATTCGCAGGATTTCCCCCACCAGTTGACTGCAAAAAATCGTCTATTATATATTTTTCCGAATCAGAAAAAGTTTCCGTAGAAGCTCGCTTAATAATCGATTCTATTTGCTTAGCAACCATAAAAATACCAAATACTATTTTGATTATATGTATTACTCTTTAAGCAAGAATAAATTTATTTATCCAAAAAGTAAATTTACTATAAATAATCTGATTGATTAATAGTTTTAGTCTAATTTTATATGATTAATACTGGCAACTAAAATTAAAAAGGTTATCATAAATTTATCGCATCTCTCTTACACTTTACACCTGATGCTCTCTCTATATTCTTCGTAAGAGGGAGCATTTTATGAATTTATATAACTGTATTCATCGAAAAACCACTACTTAAAGCTAACGCCTTATTTTACGAAAATAAGAGTAGGTGTTTTTCATTATGTCCACCAAAACAAAAATTTATAACCAAATAGCAGCAGAACTAGACAACGCAGGCAAACTGAAAAATATTGTGATTATCCCTGCTCAACAAGCTGATTTACTAGATACTCCAGACAATATTCATCCAGAAGTAAAAAAGGCTTTAGTGCGTTCTGGAATATCTCAATTATACTCCCACCAAGTCGAAGCTTGGTCAGCATATAATAGAGGAGAGAATATCATATTGCAAACCCCAACTTCCAGCGGTAAAAGTATATCCTTTCTACTTCCAGTTATTCATGAAT